>Ga0155082_119_pt4 | contig 126818 bp, 112 predicted proteins | sample RifCSPhighO2_01_FD_106050 | JGI IMG/M metagenome (GOLD analysis project Ga0155082, IMG submission 106050) | Sphingomonadales bacterium RIFCSPHIGHO2_01_FULL_65_20 | reverse complement strand
ATCATCGCGCTGGTCGAGGGCGGCGAGACGGTGGCAGGCTGGCTCTACGATCCCTTGGCCGACCGCATGTGCCATGCGGTGCGCGGCGGCGGTGCGTTCATCAACGACGAGATCGTGCTGGCGCGCGAAAGCGGTGAGGCGCTACCCATCGCCGCGATCTCGACCCTATACATTCACGAGCCGCGCCGCGCCGCGCTGGCGGCAGCAATCGACGGCAAGTTCGCGATGGTCGACATCCCGCGCTGCGCAGCGGAGCAATATCCGCGGCTGGTACTGGGCCAGAACGACGTGACGCTGTTCGAGCGCACTTTGCCCTGGGACCATGCTGCCGGCGTGCTGTTCACGCTCGAGGCCGGCGGCCATGCCGCGCGGCTCGACGGTTCGCCCTATCGCCCCGGCGACCAGCGCAGGGGCATGCTCGCCGCCGCCAGCCCAGCCATGTGGGACAAAGCAGCGGCGATCATCATTTAAGCTGTCAGGCCGGGAGCGCGCCTTCGAGCCAGCTCTTGAGGGCGCTCTTGGGGGCGGCGCCGACCTTGGTCTCGACGATCTGACCCTTGTCGAACAGGATCATGGTCGGAATGCCGCGCACGCCGTACTTGGCCGGGGCATCGGGATTGTCGTCAATATTGATCTTTGCGATGGTGACCTTGTCGGCGAGTTCGTCGCTGATCTCCTCGAGAGCCGGGCCGATCATCTTGCACGGACCGCACCATTCGGCCCAGAAATCGACCAGGACGGGCTTGTCGGACTTCAGCACATCGGCTTCGAAGCTCGCATCGCTGACTGCAGTGGTTGCCATGGGGGTAAACTCCTTGTTCGTGACTTGAGGGTGGATGTAGGCCGTCGCGTCCTGCGGCTCAAGCGCACGCGGCCCAAACTATTCATATCGGTCGATTCAATCCAGCTTCGCGGCTGCCAGCAGTTCGTCTGGAAGCAGGAAAAGGCGCGGGCTGGCGGTATAGAGCAGCCCCGCCTGAACGCTGCGGCCCGGAAAGATCAGGCGCAACGCCGCGACATAGGCCGCCATCTGCCGGATATGCGCGACCGGCAACTGCTCGATCGAGTCGGGCGGGCGGCGGCCGGTCTTGAAATCGACCACCAGCACCCGCGTCTCCTCGACCAGCAGCCGGTCGACCGTGCCCGAGACGACATTCGGCCCCACCACCGCCGCGATCGGCGCTTCGGCAAGGGCATCCTCGCGGAACACATCGGCGAAATCGGGATGGTCGATCACCGCGCAGACCGGATCGATGATCGCATCGGCCTCGGCCGGATCGGCGATGCCATGCTGCCGCGCCAGCCAGCGCCGCGCCGCCTCGCGCCGCTGCTCTTGAGCCAGAGCGGGAAGCCGCTCGAACAGGCTGTGCATGATGAGGCCGCGCTGTGCGGCGCGCTCGCGATCGGGACCGGACAGCGGCGGGCTGGCGACATCGTCCTTGCCGAGCGACGAGGGCGCGAGCGGGATCGGCGGCCGCTGTTCGGGCGCGGCAGGCCTGAGCGCCCAGTCGGGCAGGCCCTCCGCCGGGGCTGTTTCCACTGCCTGAGGCGCATCCGCGCGGGGCACCGGCACGGCGTCGCTGCCGAAGCGCCGACAGGCCCCCTCGCCCATGTCGATCCAGTCGCAGCCGAGCGCCATGAAGCTTCGCTCGATCGCGGCATACCAGCTCTGCTCGGGCGGCTCCTTGGCCTTCTTGCCCAGCGTGCCGCCAACATAGAGCCGTTCGGCCGCGCGCGTCATCGCGACATAGAGCAGCCGCCAGTGCTCCTGCATATCGGCTTCGCGCGCGATGTCGTGCGCCTCGGCCAGCGGCCCTATCCGCTGCGCCTTGGGCAACGAATAGACCGGCAAGGTGATGCTCACGTCGCGACCGACGATCTCGATCGGCCAGTCGAAGCTCGAATCGACCTTGCGCGTCGGATCGACACAGGCATCGGCGAGGATCACGATCGGCGCCTGCAGGCCCTTGGAGCCGTGCACGGTCATCACGCGCACCATGTCCGATTGCCCGGCAAGCTCGCGCTTGATCTCCTCGTCGCCGGCATCGAACCAGTGCAGGAACGCCTGCAAGCCGCCGTCATGGCTGGACGCGAATTTCTGGGCCAGGCCGAGCAGTTCGGCGATCGGATCGAGCGCCTCTTCGCCGAGCCGCGACACCAGCTTTGCGCGCCCCTGGATCGGCCCGGTCAGCACCTGTTCGAGGAAATCGTACGGCGTGCCGAAATCGGCCATGCCGAGCAGCGCGTAGAGCGGTTCGAGCTTCGAGCGCAGCGCTTCGTCATGTTCCGCCTGATCGCGCAGATGCGGCCAGAGCGCGCGCTTCTCGGGCCGGTAGCCGTGCGCCAGCAATTCGTCCTGCGTCCACCCGCCGAGCGGCGAGACCAGCAGAGCCGCGCAGGTCAGGTCGTCGAGCGGCTGCAGCGCAAAGCGGATCGCGGCGATCAGGTCCTGCACCGCCAGTGGCTGGCCGAGCCGCAACCGGTCGATCCCCGCCACCGGCACGCCCGACGCGTAAAGCCGCGCGACGATCAGCGAGGCGAGATCGCCGCGGCGGCGCAGCAGCACCATGATGTCGCCCGCGCCCGCCCAGCCCTGCTTGCCGTCGGAACGCCGCTCGAGCCACAGCCGCGTCGGTGATTCCGGGTGCAACCAGCCCGCGATGCGCTCGGCGAGACCCTGCGCGAACTTGCGATCGGCACCCGAAAGCCATTCCTCGGCATCCTCGCCCTCGCCACCCTCGTCCTGCTCTTCCAGCCCCTCGCCGATCGGACGCCACAGCTCGACCATGCCCGGTCCCTGGCGTCCCTCGTGCAGCGGGAGCGTGTCGTCCATGATGCCGAGCGCGGCAGGCCCCAAATCGCCCAGCACCGCATCGACCATGTCGAGCACCGGCTGGGTCGAACGGAAGCTGCGATCCAGGCTGAGATCGAGAAAGGGCTGCCCGGCATCTTCCGCCTGCGCGCCGATGCGCAGACGCGCGGCGGCATAATATTGCGGGCTCGTGCCCTGGAAGCCGAAGATCGCCTGCTTGAAATCGCCGACGGTGAACAGGGTGCGGAACCTGTCCGGCTTGCTGCCCTGCCCGCTGAAATAGTCGTCGATCAGCCCCTTCACGATCGCCCATTGGCTGGGATTGGTATCCTGCGCCTCGTCGACCAGCACATGGTCGAAGCGCTGGTCGAGCTTGAACGCGATCCATTGCGCCATCGTCCGGCCCGAGAGCAGATCGGCCGCTGCACGGATCAGGTCGTCGAAATCGAGCAGCCCGGCCTGCCGCTTGGCCTCGGCAAAGCGCCAGGCAAAATCGCGCCCGACCTCGAGCGCGCGGGCATATTCGCCCGAAAAGGCGACGAGCGCGGCGTGGTCCTTCAGCGCCTTGCAGTCGCTGTACAGGCTCTCGGCCTTGTCGAAATAATCGGGATCGACCTTGGCGGAAAAGCTCTCCCATTTGCGCGGATCGCCATCAGCCTTGGCGACGGCGAGCCAGATCAGGTCAAGATTCTGCAGCCGCGCAACCTCGTCCATGTCGAGCCAGGCCTGGATCTTCGCCGCGACCTCCAGCCCGGTCTTGGTGCCCCAGCGGACATTGCTGTCCTGCAGTGCTTCGAGATTGGCGATATCGAACAGCGCATCGCTGCACAGCCGGGCGAGGTCGCTGCCGTCCTCGTCGGTTTTCAGGCCAAGCGCCGCGTTGAGATAGGGGCGGATATCTCCCCTGAGCGCGTCCATGGCATCGGGACGGGCGGCGCACCGCATCAGGAAGGCCTCGGTCGCCTCTGCACCCAGTTTCAAGCTGAGCGCCTCGAGGTTTGCGGACAGCCGCATGTCACCCCGCTGCGCGGCATCGACCAGCATCTCGCCCAGCGTGTCGCGCGCCAGCTGAATGCGGTCGCGGTCCTCGATCGGACGGAAACCGGGGGCGAGCCCCGCCTCTTCGGGAAAGCTCGCGAGCAGCGATTGGCAGAAGCTGTGGATCGTCTGGATGCGAAGCCCGCCCTGCGGCGCATCGAGCACGCGGGCGAACAGGCGGCGCGCGCGCGTCAGCGTCTCGGGATCGAAATTCGCCCCAATGCTCCGGAGATCTGTGCCCAGCGCCGTGTCGCTCATCCGCACCCAGGCGGCGAGCTGCGCATTGATGCGGTTCGCCATCTCGCTCGCGCCCGCCTTGGTAAAGGTGAGGCAAAGGATCGCATCGGGATTCACCCCCGGCTCGAGCAGCAGGCGGAAGACGCGCGCGGTCAGCACCTGCGTCTTGCCGGTGCCGGCAGATGCGCTGAGCCACACCTGATCGGCGGGCGATACCGCGAGCGCCTGATCGCCCTGCAGCGGCGGGAGGCCCGGCTTGCCGCCGCTCATTGGCCGCTCCCCTGGCGGCCATACCATTCGGCGAGCCGCATCAGCTGATCATATTCGGTATAGGTTGCCTGATCGGGCACCAGCTTGGCGGTGAACGGCGCATCGCCGAGGATCCAGGCGTGCAGCGCCTCACGCAGGAAATGCTCGGCGGTCGGCAGCATGGTCTCGGCGGTCAGCTCGCTGTTCTTGCGGCCCACCGGCGTCTCGCGATATCCGAAATCCCCGGACTTGCTCCTGGTTAGCGACCAATATTCGAACGCTGCGGCCTTGCCCGCGATCTCGGGCTGGTTGTCCTTGGCAGCAAATCCGCCACGCTCGGCCATCATGCCGAGCAGCCCGAGCTGCAGTGCATAGCCCGCCTCGACCTGGCGCGCGCTGGGCGGCTTGCCGGTCTTGTAGTCGACGATCGCGAGCGTGCCATCGGGCAGACGGTCGATGCGGTCCGCCTTGCCGCGAATCTCGACGCCCTCGATCATGAAGGTGCCGCTGCGTTCGGCATCGATCATCCGGCGCCCTTCGCCTGCGAGCGCCAGCGTTTCCTCGGCGATCCAGTTCAATGCTGCGACCAGGCGTGGCCGCCACAAGGCCTTGATCAGCGGATGGACATTGGCCTCGTCGAGATATCGGCAGGCGCGTGGCACCAGGCTGGCGGCATCGAGACCGTCCTCGCGATGCCAGTACTCCAGGATTTCGTGCACCAGTGTCCCGCGCCAGGCCGCGCTCGGTTCGGCATCGACCGGGTCGAGCGAGGGCAGCGCGAGAATGCGCTTGGCGTAAAAGGCATATGGATCGGCGCGCAAACGGTCGAGTTCGGTCACCGACAGCCGCTTGACCCGTTGCTCGGTGCTGGGGCGCGGTGCGGGCTTCTCGATCCGCTCCATGGGCAGGCGGCGGTCGAGCCTGCGCGCCAGCGCCAGCGTTTCGTGATCCTCCATCTGCCGGTCGGGCGCGACCGCCTGCAGGCGCAGCAGAAAGCGCGAGGCGACCGTTGGTGCGCTGCCATCGCGCCTGGCCCGTGTCAGCACCACCTCAGCCGAGGCAAGCGCTCCGGCAAGGTCCTGCGCCGACAAGCCGACGCGCATTTCGAGCGGTGCCAGGCCCAGCGTGTTGCGCACCATCGGCGCGAGCCAGGGATCGGGCGAAGGGATTTGCGGCCAGACGCCCTCGTTGAGCCCGGCGCATATCACCAGGTCCGCGCTCTGCAGCCGTGCCTCGAGCAGGCCGTAGATCGCGACGCGCGGGTGCTTGCCATAAGGCGGGCGCACCGATTTCTCGCGCATCAGTCGGGCAAGGATGTTGACCGCCTGCGATGGCGTCACCAGAGGATCGTGCGTGCCGGTGCGCGCAAGCAATTGCTGCACCAGATCGGAGGCGCAACGTCCCGCCAGCCCCGTCCAGACCGCCTGGTTGCTCAGAGCATCGGCGGCAGCGGCGATGGCCTGGATGGTTGCGGACAGCAGCTGCTGCTCGCGCGGCCATCGGGCGATGGAATCGAGCAGCGCCCTCGCCTCTTGCCACCACGCCTTGAGCGGGCGGTTGCCGATGGTGGTTGCGATCCCGGCAAGCCCCGGCGCGGGGCGCGGGCCGCGGAGCAGCCGGTCGAGTGCGCGCACCTCGTCAAGCCATTCGCGGCGCGTCTCGCCCGCCTGCGCGAGCGGGTGCTTGAACAGGTCGAGCAGCGGCACCGGCGCGAAATCATCGGCCAGGCATTGTGCCACCGCGAGCAGGAACCGCCCGGGCGGCGTGACTGGCAAAGCCTCGCCGGCGCTGTCGTCCGCCTCGATATCCCAGCGCCGCAGATGCGCAATCACGCGCGCCGCGAGGCTGCGATCGGGCGTGACGATGGCGACGCGCCGTGCGGGGATGTCGAGCGCCTGGCGCACCAGTAGCGCGATCGCCTGCGCCTCCTCGTCGGGATTTTCCGCCTCGACGATGCGGATGCCCTTCGTCCTGCGGTCGGCGGCATCGAGCGTGACCCAGCGGTCGCTGAGCCGCGCGGGAATGAAAATGCTGCGCAGCAATCGCGCACGGTCGGCGGCGAGACCGGCCTTGGGTTCGGCCTGCCAGGGCTCCACCTCGGCGCGGCTGACGCTCATCGCGTGGAGCAGCTGCTTCAGGTGATATTGCGGATGCGTGATAGCGGGCCGCTCGACCGGTTCTGCCCCCGGCTGCGGGGGAGTGGTCACCGGATGCCCAAGCGCTTCCCAGAGCGCTTCGTCCATATCCAGATCGAGTCCCGGCAGCACCACCATGCCCTGCGGCAGATCGGCAATGCTGCGCAGCAATCGCGCGATGGCGGGGGCGGACGTCGTGATCCCTGCGGCGATCACCGGCGTCAGCGGCGGCTGCTCGCGCCAGCGCGATGCTGCCTTGTCGAGCAGCCGGTTGCGGCGATCCGCCGGGTCGATGCGGCCCATGGCGGCAAGCTCGCCCTGCCAGGCCCGCCCGACGCGCAGGAAAAGGTCGCGTGCCGCCGCCCAGTGTTCGGCCAGGTCCGCCTCGACATCGATCGTATCGAGCTGGTCGAGCGTCTTCTCCTCGACCTGCAGCTGGTCGAGCACGCGCGCATATTCGCAGGCGAGGCGCAGGGTTTCGGCGGGATCATCGGCCCCTGCCCGGCCCACCCCTTCGCGCGCGATCAGCGCCGCCAGCCGGAAGCGCCGTTCAAGCGGATCGACCGCAGGCGGCACCTCCGCCCCCTCGCCCAGCGGGTCGAGCAGCGCGCCGAGGCTCTCGTCGAGATCGATATCGCCGATCAGCACCATGCGCGGCAACAGCAGCCCGTCGGCGGCATGGCGCACCAGCGCTTCGGTGATCGCGCGCCCGGCGCGATGGTTCGGGATCAGCAGCGTCGCGCGCGCGAGCCCCATCGGATCGCCGCCGAAGCGCCGAAGCAGGCCATCCGCTAGAACATCCGCAAACCCGCGCTGCGCCCCGATGGCATAGACTGCGGGGTTGCGCGCCTCAGGCATCCAGCAGCGCCTCTGCGGTGGGTTGGATCGCGGCGGGCGTGCCGACATCGAACCAGAGGCCCAGATGTGATATGCCGTAGACACGGCCCTCGGCCATCGCACGGTTCCACAGCACGTTGGTCGAGAACGCGCCCTGCGGCGGATCAGCGAGCAGGCGGCGCGAGAGCAGCTGGATGCCGGTATAGATATAGGGTGCCACATGGCCCGGCTTGCGGCGGCGGATGCGGCCCATCTGATCGAGATGGAAATCGCCGACGCCCTTGTAATTGTTGGCACGGCTGTGCGGCACCAGCAGCAGCAGCGCGTCCATTCGATCGTCGTCCCAGGCCGCGCGCAGCTCGTCAAAGCACGACCGCGCGCTTTCCAGCCAGACATTGTCGCTGTTGAGGCAGAAGAACGGGTCTTCCTCGATCATCGGCATCGCCTTGACCAGACCTCCCCCGGTTTCGAGCAGGAGATCGCGCTCGTCGGAGATCAGGATCTCGAACGGCCATTCGCGCGCCTTCAGATGCGCTTCGAGCGCATCGGCGAGATAATGGACGTTGACGATGACTCGCTGCATCCCGGCTTGGCCCAGATGATCGAGCACATGGTCGATCAGCGGCTTGCCCGCGACGCGCACCAGCGGCTTGGGCGTGGTGATGGTCAGCGGGCGCATGCGCTTGCCCAGCCCTGCGGCCATGACCATCGCGGTGCGGGCAAAGGACGGAGTATCGCTCACAGGTCGAACTTTCCGCCGAGCACGCCTGCCGGATCGCGCAGATCGGCAGGGATGTTCGCTTCGAACCACTCGGTGACGGGGCCTAGCGCGGGGTGCCTCAGGTCGCGCTCCATCGCCTTCCAGACGCGCGGGATCATCGTGGGATAGCGCGGCTTGCCGTCGCGCTTCCACAACCTCACGAAAATGCCGATGATCTTGGCATTCCGCTGCGCGCCCAGCACATGATAGGACGTGTCGAGATCGTACGCGGGCTTCGCCAGGTCGCGATAATGCGCCAGCATTTCGGCCTCGACCTCTTCGGACACGTCGCGCCGCGCGTCCTGCAGCAGGGAGACTAGATCATAGGCCGGATCGCCGACCAGCGCGTCCTGAAAATCAATCAGCCCCTGCGATCCGTCGGGCGGAAGCATGATGTTTTCCGAATGATAGTCGCGCAGCACCGTGACCTTGGGCGCTGACGGGTCCATCCCGTCGAGCACCGCATCCCAGGCCTTCGCATAGCCCTCGGCATCGACATCCAGACCGCGCGCGGGGCAGTACCATTCGGTGAACAGCGCTGCCTCGCGCTGATAGACCGCGCGGTCATAAGGCGGCACATCGGCGGGCGCGCGGCGGTGCAATTCCACCTGGGTCTCGATCGCCTGGCGGTAGATCGCGCGCTCGGCTTCGGCATCGCCGGCATCGACAGTCTCGCGCATCCGTTGGTCGCCGAAATCCTCGAGCAGCACCAGCCCGGCCCCTGCATCGACACCGAAGATCTCGGGCGCGCGCAGGCCTTGCGCGGTGAGATAGCGCGCGACATGGACGAACGGCTGCGGGTCTTCCTCGGGCGGCGGCGCATCCATCAGGATCGCTCGGCGATCGGGCTCGACCACGCGGAAATAGCGGCGGAACGAGGCATCACCGGGAATGGGCAGGATTTCGGCCGATTCCCAGCCCTGTGCATCGACAAAGGCCCGGATCAGCTGTTCACGCTCGCTCAAGACAATTCACCTGCAATCTGCTGCCAGCGCGCCTGCCAGTTCTGGCCGGGCTGCGCATCAATCCGGCGCTCGCTAGCATCGCTTCCGGTGATCCGCAATTCCAGCGTATCGGGACCCGCCAGCCCGCCGACGCGCTCGGGCCATTCGGCGATCAGCAACGCCGGATCGCCGGCATCGAGCCCCAGTTCCTCGAGCTCCATCGCGCCATCGAGGCGGTAGAAATCGGCGTGAATGACGGGGATGCGCACCTCGGGCGGATCATAGGGCAGGATCAGCGCGAAGGTCGGGCTGGGCACCTCGCCTGCAAAGCCCAAAGCGTTGAGGATCATGCGCGCGAGCGTGGACTTACCCGCGCCCAGGTCACCCGACAGGGCGATGGTATCCCCGGGGCGCGCGGCATCGGCGAGCCGCTGGCCGAGGCGCTGCATCGCATCGATCGAACCGATGGTCAGCATCACGGCATCAATATGGTGACGATGGTGCCCGCGCCGGGCTCGCTCACCAGCTCCATCCGCCCGCCATGCGCCTCGATCAGGTTCTTCGCCAGCGGCAGGCCCAGGCCCGATCGCTTGGCCACCGGCTTGCCGCCCGCCTCGTCAGCCTGCAGCACGCCATCAAGCGCCCGCGCCTGTGCACGCGCATCGAGGCCAGGGCCATTGTCCGAGACGACGATGCGCAGCTTGTTGCGGAACCGGTCGCCGAGCAGGAGCACACGCCCGCCCTCCTGGGTGTAGCGCAGCGCATTGTCGACCACCGCGGTGATCGCCTGGGCAAAGCGCTGGCGATCGACCTCGGCCATGCCCGGGCCACCGTTCACGTCGACCTCGAGCGCGATGTTGCGCCCGCCCGCCAGCCCGGCGACGCCCTTGGCGACATCGACCAGCAACGCACCGATATCGGTGGGTTCGCGCTTGAGCGGCAATGTGCCGGCCTGGCTCTGGCTCAGATCGAGCACCATGTTGATCTGCGCCGAGAGTCGCTCGACCGAGTCGATAATGGCCTTGGCATATTCCTGGCCCTGGTCGGACAGCGGACCCGCCACCCCGCTCGCCAGCAGCTCGGCAAAACCGCCGATCGAGGTCAGCGGCGTGCGGAATTCGTAGCTCATGTTGGCGAGGAATTTCGTCTTGATCGCGTCCGCCTCGACCAGCGCCTCGTTGCGCTCGCGCAGCGCGTCTTCCATCCGCTTGGCGTCGGACACGTCGATCATCGTGAACAAGGCGCTCGAATCGGGCAGCGGAATGCCGACGAAATCGAACACGCGCCCGTCCTTCATCACCAGCTGCCCGGCGCGCTGGGTCCGGTCGAGCGTGGCCGAGCGGATGACCTCGCGCAGCGCGGAAATCTGCGCCGGACGCTTGAGCTGCGGCGCAATGGCTTTCAGCAGTTCGTCGGCGCGGGGATGCTTGGCAAGTTCGGCTTCGTCCACCTCCCACACCGCGCCAAACCGCGTGTTCCACAGGTGCAGGCGCCCGTCCGAGGTGAACACCGCCAGCGCCTCGTAGAGGTTATTGAACGTCGCGGTGCGCACCCGCAGCAGCGTGTCGCGCGCGCTCGCCAGCTGGACCTGCTCAGTCCGGTCCTCGAAGATCAGCAGCAGGCCATTATCGGGCGTCGGCTGGGCGATGGCGCGCAGATGCGTGCCGTCGGCGATCAGCCAGCTGTCCTCGATCGGTGCGGCCGACTGGAACCATTCGCGCTTCTCGTCGCGCCAGGCGGGGAAATCGCGCACCTGCGGCACACGGCCTGCCTCGCGCATCCGGTCGATCAGCCGCTCGAACTCAAGCCCGTCCTGCAGCCATTGCGGCTTGAGCTGGAACATGCGCACGAACGGCTGGTTGACGAAGATCAGGCGGCGCTGCGCATCGAATTGCGCCACGCCCGCCGACAGATTGTCGAGCATGTCGCGCTGGGCATCGCGGAAGCGCTCGGTCGCCTGGCGCGCCTGGATCAGATCGTGCACGTCGATCGCATAGCCGGCAATGCCACGCCCCTTGATCGGCAGATCGACCACCTCCATCGCGCGCCGCGTGCCCGCGATCGTCGTGGTCACCGTGCGGCGGGAGGGCGTGTTGCTCTCGAACGCGCGTGCAGCGACCGCGAGCGGGGTGAGCCCATCGACGGTCTCGACCAGCTCCTGCCCGGCCTCGACGACATCGGCGGCGCTGCTGGCGCCGACCGCCTCGACATAGGCACTGTTGACGAGCAGCAGAGACAGGTCCTCGCGGCGGAACCACATCGGGATCGGCGCGGCCTCGATCAGCCCGGACAGAGCGTCGAACGCGCGCTTCGCCTCGGCCTCGGCCTCGACCAGCGCGGCCATGCGCGTCTCGCTTTCGGTCGCATCGTAGAACCACAGCAGCACCGCGCCCGGCGCGATGGTCTGCGGATCGGCAAGCCGACCTTCGATGCGCAATCTGCGGTTCGATCCGGCAGCGGTCACCGCCATCGCGAATGGTGCGCCGCTTTTCTGTGCGGTCGTGATCTTCTGGCCGAGCAGGTCGAGCGTTTCGCGCGGCAGGCCGCGCGCCTGCTGGCTCAGCTCGGCGAGATAGGGCGGCAGTTTTTCCAGCCCCAGCCAGCGTGCCACGCGTTCAGGCCCCTCGATGCGTGAATCTGATCGCACGATCAGCGGGATCGCCGGGCCGGAATCGATCAGCCGGGTTAGCCGCCGCAACTGCCGGCGCGCGGTGCCTGCGGCGCGGCGCATCTGCAAGCCCGTGACCAACGCCCAAATCGCGCCGCCCGTCCACGCCGCCAGCACGATGGCGATGACGAACAGCCCGCCATTGCTCACCAGCATAGGCGACTCATTGATTCAGGGGGTGAAACAGGCGTCCGCGTCATTGTGATGGGCCGTAGCGCAGATTGGGGTTGGTGCAAAACGGGCAAGCTGGCGATCTTGTGCATATTTCGCATCCCGGATCACAATTCGTCATCCTGAACTTGTTTCAGGATCCATCAGGCCCCAGCAGCCGAAGCGTGTTGGGGAGACATGGACCCTGAAACAAGTTCAGGGTGACGGTTTTGGCTCAGGTTCGGGCGATCACTTCTCCCAATACCATTTGCGCAGCTTCGACGTGCCGGTCAGCGTCTCGTTCATCGTCGGCACTTCATACAGCCGCCCGTTGAGCATCACGTGCGTGATCCGGTCGGACTGGCGGATATCCGACACCGGATCGCCATCGATCAGGACCATGTCCGCCAACTTGCCCGGCTCGATCGAGCCGATATCCTTATCGAAGCCCAGCGAGCGTGCGCCGCTGATGGTCGCGGTGCGCAGCGCCTCGATCGGCGTCATGCCGCCCTTGACGAAGCTCCACAGCTCCCAGTGCGAGGCGAGCCCCTCTTCCTGGCCATGCGCGCCGATGCCCACCGGAACGCCGCGCCGGGCCAGCTCAGCGGCTTCGCGCGCCGAGGCCGTGTCGGCATAATCCTCTTCCGGCCCGATCTCGCGGCGCACGCTGGATGCTTCGAGCTTGCGGCGTGGGACGTGCTTGCTGAGGATCGGGTGCTGCCAGATATCGGTGTGCGAACGCCAATAAGGGTCCGCCCCCATGCCGCCGAAGGTTACCACCAGCGTCGGCGTGTAGCCGACCTTGCTCTGCGCGAAGAAGCTGCGCACGTCCTCGTACAATCGCTCCTGCGGAATATTGTGCTCGAGCGTGGTGTTGCCATCGGCGATGATCGTGATGTCCTGGCTGAACAGCGATCCCCCCTCGGCGACGCTCGCCAGCCCATCGGCCTGCGCAGCGGCGACCACCTGCTGGCGCTGTTCGCGGCGCGGCTGGTTGTAGTTCTTGACGCTTTGCGCGCCCTGCAGCTTCAGCCGCGTGGTGTGCGCGCGGGCATCGGCCAGGCTGTCGATCTCCGCGAAAATGCCCGCCGCCTTGGCGCCATAGACGACTTCGCCGGTCGAGAAGATGCGCGGCGCGAGATACTTTCCGACGCGCTGATAGCTTGCCGCCGGGAAGATCTCCGCCGCCGAATTGCTGGGATCGTGGATCGTCGTCACCCCCATCGCGAGATGCGCTACCGCGCTCCAGTTCTGCTGCGGCACCAGATCGTCCGACCCTTGAGGCCCATGCGCATGCGCATCGACCAGTCCGGGGATGATTGTCTTGCCCGCGACATCAACCGTCTGCGCGCCCGCCGGCACCGCGACATTCGCGCCGACCGCGACGATGCGATTGTCGCGCACCACCACCGTGCCGCGCTCGATGATCCCGCCCTTGTCATCCGCCATCGTGACGATGCGCGCATTGGTGAAGGCGACCGTTCCGCTGGGCTTGTCCGCAGGTGCGCTGACATTGATCGCCACGCCGGTTTTCGGCGGCGCGAACCTGGCGTCGGTCTTGCTGACTGGCCCGCTGGCGATCGCCCGACTCGCATCGGCGGAATAGACCATCGGCCCCAGCGACCAGTTGAGCTGGCGGCCGCCATGCGACCATTGCAGGAAGGTCGCCCCGCCCTCGCTTACCTGCACCGCAGGTAGCGCGCCGCCGCCCTTGCCCGCGCCCAGATCGACCGCGCCCGCCATGAACGGCATGACGAACGCAGCGTAATTCTGGCGGAAGGCCAGCATCTTGCCGTCGGGCGCAACGGCATAGCCGCTGACCAGCTCGCCGCTGGCATGGGTAAGCTCGGCCTCTCCGTTGAGGTCGGTGCTGACCAGCGCCAGCTTGTTGCCGGCATATTTGCTGAAATAGACCCGGTCGCCGGTCGCACCGAAATGCGGCTCGCTGCCTTCATCGGTGATCCGCCGGGTCTGGCCGCTGGCGATGTCGAGCAGATAGATGCCCGGCTGAACGCCCCAGGCGTCGGAGGTCAGCCCGCCGCCGCTGCCGGCTTCGTAGACCACGAACCGGCCATCGGGCGAGAATTGCGGGCGTCGATAATGGCCGGGCGTCCTGCTGATCGTGCGCGCCTCGCCGCCGCCTGCGCCGACCACGCGCAGTTCGCCGAGCCGCGCATCATCCCAGCTGACATAGACGATCTGGCTGCCATCGCGCGAAAAGGCCGGGAAGAGCTCGAAATCGCCGCCGCCATTGGTGACCAGAGCCTGCGCAGTGCCGCCGGATGCCGGCTGCTGGTGCAGCTTGCCCAAAGCCTCAAACACCATGCGGCTGCCATCGGGCGAGACGCTGGCAAAGCGTGGCATGCTGACCGTCACCAGATCGGGCGCGACCGGTTTTTGCGGGCGGATCGGGTCGACGATCGTGCGCGTATCGTTGACGCTGAACGGGATCACGCTCGCCTGGCCGCTGGCAATATCGATCGAGCGAATCTTGCCGCCCGCCCAGAACACCAGCCGCTTGCTGTCGGGCATCCAGCCCATGTTCGGATACACGCCGTGCACCGCCCAGGTTTCCTGCACGTCGCGGTCCATATCGTCATAGATCTTGCGCTCCTCGCCGCTCTGCATATCGCGGACATAGAGCTTGGTCTTCGCGCGTTCGCGGCGGACAAAGGCGAGATAGCGGCCATCGGGCGAAGGCTGGGGGCGCGCCGCGCCGCCGGGGCCACCGGTGACGCGCTCGACCTTGCCGCTTGCCATGTCATAGCGATCGATGACAAAGACCTGCGCGTTGCTGTTCTGCGCATATTCGAAGATCGGGCCGGGGGTCGCGTCCTTGCTGTAATAGATGCCCGCCCCATCATGCGCGAACATCGGTTCGCCCAGTTCCTTCTGATGCGCCTCATTAGGCCGCTTGACCAACGGCACCCCGTTGCCGCCGCTGACATGGTAGAGCCACAGTTCGCCCGTGCCGAGCGAGCGACCGGTGGTGAAATGCTTGCGCGCGACGATATACTGGCCGTCGGGGCTCCAGCTCGGGTTGTTGAGCAGGCGGAAGCTCTCTTTCGTCAGCTGGCGCTTGTCCGATCCGTCGGCGTTCATGATCCAGATATTGTCCCCTCCGCCGCGATCCGAGGTAAAGGCGATGCGGCTGCCATCGGGCGAGAAGCGCGGATGCTGTTCATAGGCCAGCCCCTCGGCGATCCGGGTCGCCGCGCCGCCGCTGATCGGCATGGTGTAGATGTCGCCGAGCAGGTCGAAGACGATGCGGCTGCCATCCGGGCTGACATCCAGGTTCATCCAGGTGCCCTCGTCGACCTTGATCGGGATGGCGCGGGTCTTCATCGGCGGCGCATTGACGTCCCAGGCGGCGGGCTTGTCCGACGCAGCCTTCTGCGCAAGCGCAGGCATGGCGATGGCGAGCGCCGCAAGAGCGACGGAAAAACGCAGTGCTTTCATGATGATGTTCCCCGCATGCTTATTCGTATACGGGGACGCTAGCCGCGCCGCCGCCAAGCGCAACCGGAAAACGACAAGCGGCGGCGGACGGGTTCAAGTCCCGTCCGCCGATCCGCAATTACCGCGTCAGCCCTCTGCCTTGGCGGGCTTCTTCGCGGCTGGCTTTTTCGCTGCGGCCTTCTTCGCGGGCGCCTTCTTGGCGGCAGGCTTCTTGTCCTTCTCCGCCGCCTTTTTCGGAGCCGCCTTCTTGGCCGGAGCCTTCTTGCCCTTCTTGGCAGGCGCCTTGGCGGCGCGTTCGGCGATCAGCAGCAGCGCCTCGTCGAGCGTCAGTTCGTCCTTGTTCTTGTCCTTGGGGATGGTCGCGTTGACGCTGCCGTCGGTGACATAGGCGCCATAGCGCCCGTCCATGATCTTGACGTCGGTATCGGTCGAGGGGTTCTTTCCCAGCACCTTCAAGGGCTCGGGCGTGCCGCGACGCGCGCGACCGCCCCCGGCCGCGGCCTCGGCCAGTTTGACCACCGCCGCGTTCATGCCGGTTTCGAACACCTCCATCGTGCCCGAAAGCCGAGCATATTTGCCGTCATGGGCGAGATACGGGCCATAGCGGCCGATGCTCGCGGTGATCGGCTTGCCCGTTTCGGGATGCTCGCCGATCTCGCGCGGCAGCGACAGCAGCTTGAGCGCCCATTCGAGCCCGAAATCCTCGCTGGGCACGTCCTTGGGAATCGAGGCGCGCTTGGCGTCCTTGCCGTCGCCGAGCTGGACATAGGGGCCGAAGCGGCCCGAACGCTTGCTCACCGCCTCGCCGGTCACCGGATCGGTGCCGAGCTCCTCGGGGCCGCTATCGCCCTGATCGGCCTCGCCGCCGCCCTGCGCAAAGCGCCGAGTGTACTTGCACTCGGGATAGTTCGAGCACGCGACGAACGCGCCAAAGCGGCCGCCACGCAGCGCAAGCCGCCCCTCGCCGCATTTCGGGCACAGCCGCGGATCGCCGCCATCGGCCTTTTTCGGGAACAGATAAGGTTCGAGGAACTTGTCGAGCTCGGCGGTGATTTCCGACGGCTTCTGTTCCATCACCTCGGCGGTCTTGGGCTTGAAATCGCGCCAGAAGGCTTCGAGCACCGCGCGCCATTCCGCGCGACCGCCCGACACGTCGTCCAGTTCTTCCTCAAGCCCGGCGGTGAAGTCATAAGCCACATAGCGCTCAAAAAAGCGTTCGAGAAAGCCCGTCAGCAACCGGCCCGATTCCTCGGCGAAGAAACGGTTCTTCTCGACACGCACATAGGCGCGGTCCTTCAGCACCTGGATGATCGAGGCATAGGTCGAGGGCCGCCCGATGCCGAGTTCCTCGAGCCGCTTGACCAGCGACGCTTCGGAAAAGCGCGGCGGCGGCTGGGTGAAATGCTGCACCGCATCGACCGATTTCTTGGCCGGGCTATCTCCCTTGGCCATGACCGGCAACAGGCCGCCATCCTCGCTATCGGGATCGTCGAGCCCTTCCTCGTACAGCGCCAGAAAGCCCGGGAATTTCACCACCTGGCCGTTGGCGCGCAGCGCGGTGCGGCCCGTGCCATCAACCAGTTCGACCACCGTGCGCTCGAGCAGGGCGGTTGCCATCTGGCTGGCGAGCGCGCGCTTGAAGATCAGGTCATAGAGCCGCGCATGGTCGCCCGACCCGGCACGGTCGCGGCTGAAATCGGTGGGGCGGATCGCCTCGTGCGCCTCCTGCGCATTCTTGGCCTTGGTCTGGTACTGGCGCGGGGTTTCGGGGAGGTAATGGCCCGAATAGCGCTCCGAAATCGCCTTGCGCGCCTCCATGATCGCGCCGCCGTCCATCTGCACGCCATCGGTACGCATATAGGTGATCGCGCCATCCTCGTAGAGCGACTGGGCGATCCGCATCGTGTGGCTGGCGGAGAAGCCCAGCTTGCGCGCGGCTTCCTGTTGCAGCGTCGAGGTGGTGAAGGGCGGCGGCGGGTTGCGCTTCACCGGGCGCGTCTCGACCGTCTCGACGGTGAAATGCCCGGCCTCGACCTTGGCCTTGGCGGCTTCGGCAGCACCGGCATTGCCGAGCGACAGCTTGTCGAGCTTCTCGCCCTCCAGCCGCACCAGCCGCGCGGTGAACGCCTGACCGTCCTGCTCCATCTGCGCGCTGACCGACCAGTATTCCTGCGCCGTGAACGCCTCGATCTCGCGCTCGCGCTCGACGATCAGGCGCAGCGCGACCGACTGCACGCGACCCGCCGATTTGGCGCCGGGCAGCTTGCGCCACAGCACCGGCGACAGCGTGAACCCCACCAGATAATCGAGAGCGCGGCGGGCGCGATAGGCGTCGATCAGATCGCTGTCGAGTTCGCGCGGTGCAGCCATCGCCTCGGTCACCGCTTTCTTGGTGATCGCGTTGAACGTCACCCGCTCGACCGCCTTGGGCAGCGCCTTGCGCTTGCCCAGCACCTCGAGCACATGCCAGCTGATCGCCTCGCCCTCGCGATCAGGGTCGGTCGCCAGGATCAGTCGGTCGGCCTTCTTCGCCTCGTCGGTGATGGCCTTGAGCTGGCGCGTCTTGTCGCCATAGGCTTCCCAGACCATGTCGAAATCATTGTCGGGGTCGACCGAGCCATCCTTGGGGGCGAGATCGCGGATATGGCCATAGCTGGCCAGCACCCGGTAATCGGACCCGAGATATTTTTCGATGGTCTTTGCCTTGGCGGGCGATTCGACGATAACCAGTTGCATGTAATGAATTTCCCGGTAGCTCTCACGTGTACGCGTAAGCTGGGCGGCGTTATCGGCATTCGTCAAGACCGTCCAGTGCGGGCGTGAAACCGATCACACCAGCGACACGCGCCCCGCCGCATGCCGTTCGATCAACCCGCCGAGTTCGAGGTCGAGCAGGATCATCTGGACCGCGCCGCTGTCCAGCCCCGACTGGCGCACGAGTTCATCGATGCCGATGGGCGAGCGTCCGAGCAGATCGACCAGCGTTCGGCGCGCAGCATCATCGGGCTCGGGCTGCGGTTGCGCGGCATAGTTTTGGATGGGCGTTGCGACATGCCGCGGCCTGGCACCGGTCATCGGCGAAACCAGCTCCATTATGTCATCGACACCCTGGACCAGGGTCGCCCCGCCCCGGATCAGCTCGTTGCAGCCGCGCGAGCGCGAATCGAGTGGCGATCCGGGAATGGCCATCACGTCGCGCCCGGCCTCGGCCGCGAGCCGGGCGGTGATGAGCGACCCCGATTTGGGCGCGGCCTCGACGACCAGCGTCCCCGTCGCCATCCCGGCAATGATGCGGTTGCGATAGGGGAAATGCCGCGCCAGCGGCTCGGTGCCGGGCGGCTGTTCGGCGATCACCAGCGCGCGCTCGCCCATTTCGGCCTGCAGGTTGCGGTTCTCGGGCGGGTAACTGATATCGATGCCCGATGCGATCACCCCGGCGGTGCTGGCAGCGCCTGTCCCCGCGATCCGCAAGGCGCCCTCGTGTGCGCTGGTGTCGATCCCCCGCGCCAGCCCCGAAACCACGAGGAACCCTGCCTCGGCGAGCTCGCCCGCGATCTGCCGGGCAAAGCGGCATGCCGATGCCGAGGCATTGCGCGCGCCGACCATCGCGATGCTCGGTCGCTGCATCAGCCGGGTATCGCCGCGAACGGTGAGGATCGGCGGAGCATTGTCGATATGCGCCAGCAACTCGGGATAATCGGCATCGTCAGCAAAGAGATAACGCGCGCCTGCAGCCTCGACCCGGCGCGCTTCCTGCTCCGCCTGCGCCAATGCCGCGATCCGCAGTGCCCGCCCGCCAGTACGCTGGACCAGATCGGGCAGCGCCTCGATGGCGGCGAGCGCAGAGCCAAAGCGGCGCATCAGCTGCGCAAAGCTGATCGGCCCGATGCGTTCGCTGCGCAGCAGACGGATGCGCGCCAGATGCTCGGCGCTCAGCATGTGATGGGCCTCAGGCGGCGGAAGATTTGCCGATCTTCGGCTCGGTGCCCGCCATCAGCCGCTCGATATTGCCGCGATGCTTCCACAGCACGAACAGCAAGGTCACGACAAATACCCACAGAGCCTGCTCCATGCCAAACCACCAGGCCGCCACCGGCATCGCCGCCGCCGCGAGCATTCCGCCCAGCGACGAATAGCGAAAGGCGAAGGCGGTGCTCAGCCACACAGCCGCGAAGACGACGCCGAGCGGCCAGTAAAGCGCTATCGCGATGCCAAGCAAGGTCGCAACGCCCTTGCCGCCGGCAAACTTGAGCCAGATCGGATATAAATGCCCCAGAAACGCGCCCAATCCGGCGATCGGCCCGCTGCCCGGAGCGACCGCCTCGGCAATCGCGATCGCGAGCGCGCCCTTGCCCAGATCGAACAACAGGGTTGCAGCGGCCAGCCCCTTGCGCCCGGTGCGCAGCACGTTGGTCGCGCCGATATTGCCCGATCCGATGCTGCGCAGATCGCCGGCGCCGGCCAGCCTGGTCAGGATGATGCCGAACGGGATCGATCCCAGCAGATAGCCCATCAGCATCAGGCCACCCAGGGTCGCCACGGCCATGCCCGCCAGATCGCTCATCACATTCCCGTTCCCATTTCCGCGCGGATCATCCGCGTGCCATGCGTGATAGGCTGGCGCACGTTTTTGGCAAGCATGGTTGATCGGATGCCCGGCAATGCTAAGCGTGACGGATGACGCAAAGCCCATCGCCCGCGAGCGAGACCGATCCCAAAGCCCCCTTGCTGTTCTTCGATTCCGGCGTCGGCGGGCTGACCGTGCTCGATGCGGCACGCAAGCTGCTGCCCGATGCGCCGATCGTCTATGCCGCCGATTTTGCCGGTCTGCCCTATGGCGAGAAGACCGAGGCCGAAATCGGTGCGCGCGTGCCCGCGCTGCTCGGGCGGCTGGTCGAACGCTATCGCCCGCGGCTGATCACCATCGCCTGCAACACCGCATCGACCATCGCGCTGCCCCAGGTTCGCGCCGCGCTCGACCTGCCCGTGGTGGGGACGGTGCCCGCGATCAAGCCTGCGTCCGAGATCTCGGCAAGCCGGGTGATCGGCGTGCTGGGCACCGAGGCGACGGTACGCCAGCCCTATGTCACCAATCTGGCGCGCGAATTTGCCAGCGACGCCACGATCCTGCGCTGTGGCGCGCCCGAGCTGGTGCGCGCAGCGGAGATGAAGCTGCGCGGCGAAACGCCCGATCCTGCGATATTCGATCGCGCGGTGGCGGGCCTCACCTCGCAGGAGCGCGCGGTGCCGATCGATACCGTGGTGCTCGCCTGCACCCATTTCCCGCTGGTACAGGATGAACTCGCCCGCGCCTTTGCGCGCCCCATGCAGTTCGTGCACGGCGCGGACGGGATCGCGCGGCGCATCGCCTGGCTGACGCGCGAGCAGCGGTTCGAGGGCAATGGCCTGCGCTTCGTCGCGACCGGGCCCGCCGCTGCCATCATCGCTTACGAACCCGCGCTCAGGGCGCGCGGTTTTGCCTCGTTCGAAAGCCTCTGATCGACCCGCACGATCAAGCTGACGCCGATTTTCCATTGGCGGGAGGCGCACGCGAATGCTTAACCGACGCACGCTATAGGACGTTTTGTCCCATCAGTTGCGAGCCATTATCGCTGGAATTGCGGGATTTAGTTGCTATGAAGACGGCAGCAGATGCGCACGCAGATGGTCGCGAAATGGGTGAGGCGCAACGAGCTGCAACATCATATGTCAGGACCAGGGTGGCTGCGTGAACTACGACCAGATTTTCGAAGCGGCGATTGACCGGCTACACGCCGAAGGCCGTTACCGGGTCTTTATCGACATCCTGCGCAACAAAGGGGCCTATCCCAACGCGCGGTGCTTCCATGGTCACAATGGCCCGAAGCCGATCACCGTCTGGTGCTCGAACGATTATCTCGCGATGGGCCAGCATCCCAAGGTGATCTCCGCGATGGAAGAGGCGCTGCACAATGTCGGCGCAGGCTCGGGCGGCACGCGCAATATCGGCGGCAACACGCATTATCATATCGAGCTCGAGCAGGAGCTGGCCAGCCTGCACGGCAAGGACAGCGCACTGCTGTTCACCTCGGGCTATGTCTCGAACGACGCGACGCTCTCGACGCTGGCGCGCATCCTGCCGGGCTGCATCATCTTTTCGGACGAGCTCAACCACGCCTCGATGATCGCTGGCATCCGCAATTCGGGCTGCGAGAAGCGCGTCTTCCGCCACAATGATGTCGAGCATCTCGAAGAGCTGCTCGCCGCCGAAGACCCGAACGTGCCCAAGCTGATCGCGTTCGAGAGCGTCTATTCGATGGATGGTGATGTCGCGCCGATTCACGCGATCTGCGACCTGGCCGACAAGTACAATGCGCTGACCTATCTCGACGAGGTGCATGCGGTCGGCATGTACGGCGCGCATGGCGGCGGCATTTCGGAGCGTGACGAGGCGGCCGCACGGCTGACGATCATCGAGGGCACGCTGGGCAAGGCCTTCGGCGTGATGGGCGGCTATATCGCGGCCGACCAGAAGATCATCGACGTGATCCGCAGCTATGCGCCCGGCTTCATCTTCACCACCTCGCTGTCGCCCGTACTGGTGGCCGGTGCGCTGGCGAGCGTCCGGCACCTCAAGCAGTCGAGCGAGGAGCGCGAGGGCCAGCAGGCCGCCGCCGCGACGCTCAAGCAGCTGTTCCGCGATGCCGGGCTGCCGGTGATGGACACCACCACGCATATCGTCCCGCTGATGGTCGGCGATCCGGTCAAGGCCAAGCGGATCAGCGATATGCTGCTCGCCGAATATGGCGTGTACGTGCAGCCGATCAATTTCCCGACCGTGCCGCGCGGCACCGAGCGACTGCGCTTCACACCCGGGCCCAGCCATGACGAGGCGATGATGCGCGACCTTACCGCCGCGCTGGTCGAGATCTGGGACCGGCTGGAACTGCGCAAGGCTGCCTGACCGGATGCTGCCGCAACGCTACAGCCTTGGGGCCATCGTTCTCCACTGGCTGATCGCGGCGGCGCTCGTTTTCCAAATCGTCTTTGCCGAATCGCTCGAAGGGCCGCGCGGACCGGACCTGTTCGCGCGTTATCAACTGCACAAGTCGGTCGGCATCACGATCCTGCTGCTCAGCGTGCTGCGCCTAGGCTGGCGCTTCGTCGCGCCGCGCCCTGCCCCGGCGCCCGGGCCGAAATGGGCGATGACGCTGTCGGGATTGGTCCATTTCGGATTTTATTTCTTCATGATCGCCGCGCCCGTGACCGGCTGGATCATCGTATCTACCTCGAAGATCAAGGTCGATACGCTGCTGTTCGGCACCATCCCCTGGCCGCATCTGCCGGTGCCTGCGAGCTGGGGCGAACCGGCGGAATTCCTCCATCATTTCATGCCCAATATCGCGATCGCGCTGCTGGTGCTGCATGTCGCAGGGGCGCTGAGGCACCAGTATCTGATCGGCACGCCGATCCTCGCGCGGATGCTGCCCGGGGGACAGGGCAAAGCGATCGGTGCGCTGGTGACAGCCGCAGCGATCATGCTGGGCGCGGTGGTGCTGGGCAATGTCATTGATCCCAGGGGTGCTGCACAAGCCGCCAAGCCCGCTGCCGTCGCGACCACGCCGGTCGCGGAACCGGCGCTGGACGCGACACCTGCCGCCGCACCTGAAGGCCAAGAGGCAGAAGCCGAAGACGAGGCAACCGATGACGAAGCGAATGCCGAGCCGCGCAACTGGGTCGTGGCCAAGGGCGGCACGCTCGGTTTTTCCGCGCGCTGGAATGGCGAGCCGGTCGATGGCCGCTTCGCGCGTTGGACGGCGAACATCCTGTTCTCGCCCGAGGCGCTCGACGCCTCGAAGATCGATGTCGGCATCGATCTCGGCTCGGTCGATACCGGCGATGGCCAGCGCGACGGTACGCTCACCGGCAGCGATTTCTTCGATACCGGCAAGTTCGCCAAGGCGACGTACCGGGCCAGCAAGTTCAAGGCGCTTGGCGGCAACCGGTATCGCGCCGATGGCACGCTGACGCTGCGCGGCGTGAGCAAGTCGGTGCCGCTGAATTTCACGCTCGATATCACCGGCGACAAGGCGCGCGCGAAGGGCACCGCGACGATCGACCGCACCAGCTTCGGGGTCGGCCAGGGCGATTATGCCAGCACCGCCGAAATCGCAGGGCCGGTTGCGGTGAGTTTCGACCTCCAGGCGACGGCGCGCGATTGAACCGGCGCATGGGCGACTCCATATCGCCCGAATGACCGCTTCCCCGCACTGGATCGAACCCTTTCCCCATGGCATCTATGTGCGGCCCGCCGATGCGTGGATCGATCCATCTCGCCCGGTCCCGCGCGCGCTGATCACGCACGGCCATGCCGACCACGCGCGTGGTGGGCATGACGCGGTCTGGGCGACGCCCGAGACGCTCGACATCATCAACCTGCGCTATGGACGCTACACGGGGGAAAACGCCGTCGGCTATGGCGATGCGGTCGACCTGAACGGCGTCAACGTGTCGTTCCATCCGGCGGGCCATGTGCTGGGATCGGCGCAGATCCGCCTCGAATATCAGGGCGAGACCGTGGTCGTGACCGGCGATTTCAAGCGGCGGCCCGACCCCAGCTGCGCGCCGTTCGAACTTGTCCCCTGCGACATCTTCATCACCGAGGCGACCTTCGGCCTGCCCGTCTTTCGCCATCCGCCAACGCCCGACGAGATCGCCAAGCTGCTCGCCATGCTCGAGGCGCATCCGCAGGGCTGCGTGCTGGTGGGGGCCTATGCGCTGGGCAAGGCGCAGCGTGTCATCGCCGAACTGCGTGACGCCGGTTTTCATGACCCCATCTATCTGCATGGCGCGCTGGAAAAGATGTGCGCGCTCTATGGCGAGCATGGCGTCAATCTGGGCGAGTTGCGGCCCGTGGCGGGAACCGACAAGAGCGAGCTGATGGGCCGGGTCATCCTCGCCCCGCCCTCGGCACTGGCCGACAGGTGGAGCCGCCGGCTGCCCGATCCGGTCACCGCCATGGCCTCGGGCTGGATGCGGGTGCGTGCAAGGGCGCGCCAGCGCGGGGTAGAGCTGCCGCTAATCATCTCCGACCATGCCGACTGGGACGAGCTCACCCAAACCATCCGCGATGTCGCCCCGCGCGAGGTCTGGGTCACGCATGGCCGCGAGGAGGCGCTGCTGCGCTGGTGCCAGCTGCACCAGATTCGCGCGCGCGCGCTGGCGCTGGTCGGGCGCGAAGACGAGGACGACGCCTGATGCGCGCCTTTGCCGCACTCGTCACGCAGCTGGGCTATACCCGCTCGCGTAATGCCAAGGTCGCGCTGATCGCCGATTATCTGCGCGCGACGCCCGATCCCGATCGTGGCTGGGCGCTCGCGGCGCTGACCGGCGAGGCCGATTTCTCCGCCGTCAAGTCATCGGCGGTTCGCGCGATGGCTATGGAGCGGGTCGATCCCGAGCTGTTTCGCCTGAGCCGCGATTTCGTCGGCGATACGGCCGAGACCGTCGCGCTGATCTGGCCGGAGACCGGCACGCCGGGCAACGACCTGCGCCTCGCCGATGCGGTCGATGCCTTTGCCAATGTCAGCCGTGCCCGCGCCCCTGCCCTGCTCGCGGAATATATGGACCGGCTCGACAGCGATGGCCGTTATGCGCTGATCAAGCTCGCCACCGGCGCGATGCGCGTCGGCATCTCGGCCCGGCTCGCCAAGACCGCGTTCGCACAGGCCTTCGGGCTCGATGTCGATGCGGTCGAGGAAGTGTGGCATGCGCTCGCCCCGCCTTATGCCAGCCTGTTCGCTTGGGGCGAAGGCGGGCCGCGCCCCGATCCCGAGGGCACGCCCTATTTCCGCCCGTTCATGCTCGCGCATCCGCTCGAGGACGGCACAGTCGATCTCGCCGATTATGCTGCCGAATGGAAATGGGACGGCATCCGCATCCAGATCGTGCGGATCGGCGAGCAGGTGAAACTGTTCAGCCGCGGCGGCGACGACATCACCCTCGCCTTTCCGGATATCGCGCAGCACATGCCGGTCGAAGGCGTGTTCGATGGCGAGCTGCTGGTGCGCGGCGAAGCGCAGATGGGCGAGGCGGCGAGCTTCAACGCCCTGCAGCAGCGGCTGGGTCGCAAGACGGTGTCGGCCAAGATGCTGGCAGAGGCTCCGGCGTTCGTGCGGCTCTACGACCTGCTGATCGACGGCCGCGAGGACCTGCGCACCCAGCCCTGGCATGTCCGCCGGGCGCGGCTCGAGGCGAAGCTGCCTGCCCTTCCCGCCGACCGGTTCGACCTGTCACAGATCATCGAGGCAGCGGATTTTGCCGAGCTCGGCCGAATCCGCGACGGCGCGCGCGATGCCGCGATCGAGGGCGTGATGCTCAAGCGCCGCGACAGCCTCTATGTCCCCGGTCGCCGCGTTGGGCTATGGTACAAGTGGAAGCGCGATCCGCTGACCGCCGATTGCGTGATGATGTATGCCCAGCGCGGCAGCGGCAAGCGGTCGAGCTTTTACAGCGACTACACCTTCGGCTGCTGGAACGACGAGGGCGAGCTGGTGCCGGTCGGCAAGGCCTATTCCGGCTTTTCGGACAGTGAATTGAAGTGGCTCGACAAGTTCGTCCGGCAGAACACGGTCAACCGCTTCGGCCCGGTGCGCGAGGTCGAAAAGTCGCTGGTGCTCGAGGTGGCATTCGATTCGATCCATGAATCGAAGCGGCACAAGTCGGGCATCGCGATGCGCTTCCCCCGCATCGCGCGGCTGCGGCGCGACAAGCCGGCGGCAGAAGCGGATACGGTGGCGGCCCTGCGGGCGTTCATCACTTAAGCCATCCTTGCCCGTCACCCCCGCGAAAGCGGGGGTCCCGCTTTTTCGGCGATCGAGAGCAGAAGCGGGATTCCCGCGTTCGCGGGAATGACGGGAAATTAGCCGCCGATCACCGCATATTGCGCATAGCCGCGATAGAGCGGGCGGTGGTCGATCGCCAACCCAGCGTCCTCGGCAATGCTGCGGGCGATCGGCCCGAGATCGCGCCTGGGCGTCACATGAAAGCGCGCCAGCCACGCATGCAGCCCTGCGGCGAACCAGCTCGGCAACTCGTCCTGCGTACCGAAATCGACAATGTGCATCCGACCACCCGGAGCGAGCGATCCCGCTGCGGCAGCAATGGCCCTCTCCCAGCCCGGGATCATCGACAGCGTGTACGAACAGAACACCCGGTCGAAGCCCTGCAGCCCAAACAGGTGCTGCGCGCTGAACGCGGTGGCGTCGCCGCGCGTCAGGAAAATCCGCCCTTCGAGCCCCGCCTTGCGCACCGACTCGCGCGCGGCCTCGAGCATCGCTTCGGAAATGTCGAAGCCGAAGAAACGTGCATTGGGATAACGCCTAGCCGCGAGGATCAGGTTGCGCGCGGTACCGCAGCCGAGTTCCAGCACCGTGCCGCCGCGCGGCGGCGCCAGATCGGCAATCAACCGGTCTCGCCCAAGCAGATAATATTTGCGCGTCAGATCGTAGATATGCCGCTGCGTCCGGTAGATCGCGTCCATCGCCTCGGCATGGCTGCGCGGCTGCACCGCCCCATCATTTGAGGACATAGAGGTGCACCCCGCCATAGATCGACGACCGATCGCGCGCGGTGAAGCCGAGCGACTCGTCTGCGCGATAGTCCCAGCGCGCCAGCAGTTCATCGGGGATGCGACCCGGCAGCAGGCTCGGCTCGGCAGCGGTGCGGAACAGCACGCGCGCGCCAGGCCGGGCAGTGCGGGTAATCTCGGTCCACAGCGTGGTGAGCTGCTGGTCGCTCATCCAGTCCTGCGCATCGAGCAGGATGTAGCGATCGAGGCTCGCATCTGCGCTCGCCTGCAACCGCTCGACGAAATTGGCGTGCTCGAAGCTGACCCGATCGACCCGGGCGTGCACGGCGGCGTAATGCTGCGCCTGCAGATAGGGCGGCAGCGGCTGGTCGGGCCCCTTGCCATAGCCGCGTCCGAACGCCTGCCAGGCGAAATAATTGTCACGGATCGCGAAATCGCAGGCGAGCTTCTCGAGCCGCTTGCGCAGCACATCGGCCATCTTTTCATCGCCTGCGAGCGCATCGAACTGCGCGGGCGGGATGCCTAGGCCGAATAATGCAGGCGGCTGATCGGTGAGCCAGCGGATGAACTTCTTGTCGAACACCGGCGCCAGATGCTGCTCGAAGATCGCGCGCTGCTCTTCGAGCGACTGCGCGCCGAGCATGCGCTTGAGGTCGATCTTGTACAGCCTGGCGAGCAGGTGCGCGGTGCCGATGAACCCGCCGAGCAAGCCGCGCTTGTACAACCCGCTGCCGAACCCGCCGATCCGCCTGCGCCCGGCAAGATCGCGGCCCTCCCAATAGCGGCGGCTTGTTTCGTCGAGATGCGGGCGGATGAAGTGATTGTAGACGCGGATATTCTGCTTGCTGTCGGCTTCGGCGAAGAAGCGGTGGAAATGCGCATGATCGGGCAGATGCTTCGCCGCCGCGATCTTGAGCTTGCCCAAGGCGACATGCGCGGTGTTCAGGTCCACCGCGATGATCTGGGCGGGATCGGCCACCAGATAAGACAGGACGTTGCAGCCGCCCGAGGCGATCGTGATGATGCGGCTGTCGGGCTGGATCTGCAGCGCCTCCATGTCGACCACCGGATCTTCCCAGATCTGCGCATAGACCAGGCCCTTGAAGGCGAAGGCAAAGGCACGGTCGAGAAACCCCTGCTTCGTCGTCGTTCCCGATTGCGTGACGGCTTCGACGATCTTGGTGTTGCGCACTGGTCCGGCCATGCTGCCCATCTCCCTCGCTGCATGTTGCGTGGAACGGTCGTTCCAATCGCGCCGCTAGGACGGTTGCGTGACCCGTGCATGACGGAACCGCGTCAGCCGCTGTCACATTTGCGCGGGCCCCCGAATCAAAAGGCCCGCTGGCCTGGGGGGACCAGCGGGCCTGTGATGTGCCAGGTAAATGGAGGGGATCAGCCCGGCATCACCACGGTGTCGATCACGTGCACCACACCGTTGCTCTGCATGACATCGGTCTGGGTCACGATCGACTTGCCGCCCTTGGCATCGGTCAGGACGACATTCTGACCCTGCAGCGAGGCTGTGAGGGTTCCACCCTGCACGGTCTTGATCTGAGCCTTGCCACCGCCCTTCTTGATGAGCGCGACGACATCGGCAGCGGTCACCTTGCCGGCAACGACATGATAGGTGAGGATGCTGGTCAGCGTGGCCTTGTTCTCAGGCTTTACCAGCGTTTCGACGGTGCCGGCGGGCAGCTTGGCGAACGCGGCATCCGTGGGGGCGAAAACGGTGAACGGTCCCGGCGATGCGAGCGTTTCGACCAGGCCGGCAGCCTTGACCGCAGCGACCAGCGTCTTGAGGTTCGGCGCAGCGCTGGCGTTCTCGACGATGTTCTTGGCGGGGTACATTGCGGCGCCACCGACCATCGAATGGCCTTCACCGCTCTTGTGGTGGTTGGCGATGGCAGGGCCGGCGAGCGCAAGCGTCGCAGCGGCGGTGGCAGCAAGAAGGCTGGGGGCAAGAGTCTTGAGCATCTGTTTCTCCGTCATTTTTCCGTATCCTCATGGGGAAGTCTGGATACGGGGGCAGCTACGGAGCGGGTTCAGGGCCGGATGCGGCGGAGATTAACAAAAGTGGAATCGGGGCTGATCACCTGCGGTCTTTTGCTCCGTCACCCCCGCGCAGGCGGGGGTCCCGCTTCTCCAACGACGGCAGCGCAAAGCGGGATTCCCGCGTTCGCGGGAATGACGAATGGAGATGACTGTCGGTAAGCGCGATCAGATCCGCTGCAGGCGGCCCTGCGCCACGGTCGGCGCGCTCGGCTTGTCGGGATCGGGCAGCACCTTGGGTTCCATCGTAAGGATGAGATTGCTCAGCGGGTCGATGAATTTGCGATGCCCTTCGGGAATCTCGATCCGCGTGACCCCGCCGCGCATCAGACGACCCAGACGGCGCGGCTGGCCGTCCTTGGGGACGATCCACAATTCGGGCTCAGTATCGGTGACCGGCATGCCCTCGACCCGGACCAGCATCTGCGAGGTGCGGCTGTCATAGCGCGCGGTGAGCAGCAGCCCCTCGATCGGGCCGGTGAGCTGCGCCACCGCCATATCGGGATTGGCAGGCGGCGTCTGCTTGACCGCAGGACCGGGCAACACCAGGGCCAGCGCCAGAACCGCTGCGACAGCGGAGGTGGCAAAGGTCGCGATCTTCCAGCCATTGCCGCCCGCCTTGGCCGACAGCGGAGCCACCACCGGCGCGGGCCGTTCCGCCGCCTGCTCGGCATCGATCAGGCTGTCGATCCGCTCCATCAGCCCGGCAGGCGCAGGCGTCTCGGCGAAACCGTCGTACAGCGGGGCGAGCCGTGCGCGCCAGGCCTCGACCTCGGCGGCGAAAGCGGGGTCGGCGAGCATCAGGCGCAGGGCTTCCGCCCGCTCGGCGCCTTCGAGCAGGCCCAGAGCGAGTTCGGCGGCCATGGCAGACCGGTCGGGCATGGCATCACTGCTCACGCGACAGGCACTCCTTCAACTGCATCAATCCCCGGCGAATCCAGCTTTTCACGGTCCCGACCGGCTTGTCCATTGCCTCGGCGATCTCGGGATAGCTGAGGCCCTGATAAAATCCCGCCTTGATCGCGCTGGCGCGCGCGGGTTCCAGCTCGTCGAGACAGCGGTAGATCTGTGCCCGCTCGCTGTCCTGCGACAGTGCTGCCGAGGGATCGGCATCGTCGTCAACCAGTGTTTCGGCAAGGTCTGCGGGCAGCGGGTCCTCATAACGCTGGCTTCTACGCCAGTCGATCGCCGCGTTCCGTGCGATGGCGCACAGCCAGGCGATCGCGCTCGCCTTGGCCGGATCGAACGACCCGGCCCGCTGCCACACCTTCAGATACACGTTCTGCAATACGTCCTCCGCCGCGCCCCTGTCGATGCAGATACGGAGGCAAACGCCGTGCAGTTTCGCCGACGTCATCGCATAGACCGTGCGAAGCGCATCGCGGTCCTGCTTGGCCACCCGCAGCAGCGCGGCCTGCAGATCGGCGCGGCGTTCGAGGCTGGCCGGGGTCAACGGGCGCTCACGAGGCCAGGGCCCGCGAAAAGAGCGCCGGATCGACATTGCCGCCCGACAGGATGATCAGCGTGCGGTCGTCGACCTCGACCTTGCCGGCGAGCACTGCGGCGAGCGCGACCGCGCCGCCGGGTTCGAGCACCAGACGCAGCCGCTCGTGCGCATGGCGCATCGCGCGGAACACCTCTTCGTCGGAGACGCTCACCGCATCGGCCTTGCGTTCCTTCAGTATCTCAAAGGTCAAGGGCGAGACGACCGGGGTCTGCAGCGCATCGCACACCGTGTTCGGGGCATCTGCGGGCACGGGCACGATCTTGCCCTTGCGCAGCGATTGCCCCATATCGTCCCAGCCTTCGGGCTCGACGATCGTCATCTTCGCACCCGGCATGGCCAGCGCGATCCCGGCGGAAAGCCCGCCGCCGCCGCAGCACGACACCACCCGGTGCGGATTGATCCCCGCCTGCGCGATGATCTGCACCAGCGCCTCGAGCCCGGTGCTGCCCTGGCCTTCGATGATCCACGGATCGTCGAAGCTCGGCACCACAACCGCGCCGGTTTCGCTGGCGATGCGATTGGCGATTTCGACGCGGTCCTCGGTGCGGCGGTCATAGGTGATGACCTCGGCGCCATATCCGCGGGTGGATTCGATCTTCCGCTTCGGCGCATCGGCGGGCATCACGATCGTCGCACGGATGCCGAGGCGCTTGGCCGCCCAGGCGACGCCCTGCGCATGGTTACCGCTCGAAAAGGCGACAACGCCGCGTGCGCGCTCGTCTTCGGTGAGATCGGACAGACGGTGCCATGCGCCGCGAATCTTGAACGCGCCGATCGGCTGCAGGCATTCCGCCTTGCACCACAAGGTCATCCCCTCATGCTTCAACGGCATCAGCGGCGTCGGCGGCAGGATCGCGGAAATCTTCTTCGCGGCGCGCTCTATGCCTTCGCGGCTGGGTTTGCGGTCCGGGGAAAGGGGATCACTTGGTTCTGTCATGCAGAGCCTCTATATGCACCCGCTGACAGCAATTCCAGCAATAAGGGAAAACGGACTTTGGGCAAGATTCTGGTGATCGGTGCGGGCGGCGTGGGTTCGGTCGCGGTGCACAAGATGGCGATGAACACCGGCATTTTCAGCGAGATCACGCTGGCGAGCCGCCGGATCGCCAAATGCGATGCCATCGCCGAATCGGTGCTGAAGCGCACCGGCGTGAAGATCGCGACGGCCGAGGTCGATGCCGACGATGTTGAGGCGACTGCCGCACTGATCGAAAAGGTGAAGCCCGATCTGGTCTGCAATCTCGCCCTGCCCTATCAGGACCTCAGCATCATGGATGCGTGCCTGAAGACCGGCGTGCATTATATGGACACCGCCAATTACGAACCGCGCGACGAGGCGAAGTTCGAATATGGCTGGCAATGGGCCTATCACGACCGCTTCAAGGACGCAGGCCTGATGGCGCTGCTCGGATCGGGCTTCGATCCCGGCGTCACCAGCGTGTTCGCGAGCTATATCAAGAAGCACCTGCTCGACCGGATCGACACGCTCGACATTCTCGACTGCAATGGCGGCGACCATGGCCAGCATTTCGCCACCAATTTCAATCCGGAGATCAACATCCGCGAAGTGACCGCGCCCTCGCGCCACTGGGCGGATGGGCAATGGGTCGAAGGCCCCGCGCTCAGCCACAAGCAGGTTTTCGATTTCGAGGGCGTCGGCGAGAAGAACATGTACCTCATGTACCATGAGGAGCTGGAATCGCTCGCCAAGCATTATCCCGAGATCAAGCGCATCCGCTTCTGGATGACCTTTGGCGATGCCTATCTCAAGCATCTGGAAGTGCTGCAGAATGTCGGCATGACCCGGATCGATCCGGTGATGTACGAAGGCCGCGAGATCATCCCGCTGCAGTTCCTGAAAGCCGTGCTGCCCGAACCCGCCTCGCTGGGCGAGACGACCAAGGGCAAAACCAATATCGGCGACATCGCCACCGGCGTGAAGGACGGCCAGGAAAAGACGGTCTATGTCTACAATATCTGCGACCACGAGGATGCCTATGCCGAAACCGGCAACCAGGCGGTCAGCTACACCACCGGCGTCCCCGCGATGATCGGCGCAGCGATGATCCTCACCGGCGCGTGGAAGGGTGAAGGCGTGTTCAACATGGAACAGTTCGATCCCGATCCGTTCATGGACATGCTCAACCAGCACGGCCTGCCCTGGCAGGTCAAGGAGCTGGACGCGCCGCTGGCGTTCTGATGCAACATAAAGCCCTCTCTCTTTCAGGGGAGAGGGTTGGGAGAGGGGCTACGGCCTCTCGAACGTCTGACAACCTGGAGAGCGTGTTCCCCTCTCCCCGGCCCTCTCCCCTCAAGGGGAGAGGGGGAGACATTCAATGGAAACCAAGGCCGGTGATCCCGGTGCCTTTCGGCATTTCGACCTGAACCGCGTACCCTCGCCCGCCTTTGTCGTGGACGAGGCGGCGGTGCGGCGCAATCTGGCGGTGCTCGCCGATGTGCGCGACCGGGCGGGCATCAAGATGCTCGCCGCGCTCAAGGCGTTCTCCTTCTGGCAACTGGGCGATGTAGTCAGCGACTATCTCGACGGCACCTGCTCGTCCGGCCTGTGGGAGGCGAAGCTCGCCTCGCATCATTATCATGGCGAGATCGCGACCTATTGCGCGGGCTACAAGGCCGAGGACCTGCGCGAGATCCTCAAGCTCTCCGACCATGTCATCTTCAACAGCCCCGGCCAGATCGCGCGATTCGCCCCGCTGATCGAGGAAGCGCGCATTGCGGGCCAGAGTTTCGACATCGGCCTGCGCATCAACCCCGCGCTGCCGCTGGGCGAGACCGAGAAATACGACCCCAGCCAGCCGCATAGCCGCCTCGGCCATCCTATCGACCAATTGCGCCCCGAGCATTTCGAAGGTGTATCCGGCATCCATTTCCACTCGCTGTGCGAGCAGGACCTGGTCCCGTTGCAGCAGATCTGGGCCAAGCTGGAACCCTTGCTCGAACCCTATTTCAACCAGTTGAAATGGCTGAATTTTGGCGGCGGGCATCACATCACCCGCGCCGATTACCAGCGCGACGAGCTGGTCGAGTTCCTGATCGCGGTCAAGGCACGCACGGGCTGCGACATCTATCTCGAACCCGGCGAGGCGGTTGCGCTAGATGCCGGCATCCTGGTGGGCGAGCTGCTTGATGTCTTCGACAACGGAATGAAGGTGGGAATCACCGACATTTCGGCGACCTGTCATATGCCCGACGTGATCGAGGCACCCTATCGCCCGGCGATGCTCGGCGAACGGCCTGACGCACAACCGATACGGCTCGGCGGGCCATCCTGCCTCGCCGGGGACATTATCGGCGACTACGGCCTGCCCGTCCCGCTCGAGCCGGGACAGCGCTTCGCATTCCTCGACCAAGCGCATTATTCGATGGTGAAAACCAATACTTTCAATGGCGTACCCTTGCCATCTATCTGGCTGTGGAACAGCGATGACGACAGCCTGCGCGAGATTGCCTCGTTCGGTTACGAGACGTTCCGCGATCGGCTGGGTTAGGATTTCGGTAGCAATTTTTCCCTTTACACGCGGGGCTGCGGACCCTATTTCGGCGTTCCGCTGCCCCAGGGGGACTTCCAATAACCGCAAGGCAGCCTTGTTGTTTGACTGTTTTTTTGGGGGTCCCTTGAGTTGCACGAATATCTTGATGCGCTGGAGCTGATTCAGGCTCTGAACCCGGCACAGCCGGTTACGCTGAACCGTCCGCAAGCGGCCACCCGCGCGGCGCGTTTCTTTGTTGATCGCTTTCCTGGCAAGTCGCTCTACGCGGTCAAGGCGAATCCCTCGCCCGACCTGCTGCGCGTGCTGTGGAACGCGGGGATCACGCATTACGACGTCGCCTCGATCGCCGAAGTTCGGCTGGTCGCGGGAACGCTGCCGGATGCGACGCTGTGCTTCATGCACCCAGTCAAGACCCCCGAAGCGATCGCCGAAGCCTATCACATTCATGGCGTGCGCGTGTTCTCGCTCGACAGCCGTGAAGAGCTCGACAAGATCGTCGCCGCCACCGGCGCGCCCGACGATCTGACTTTGTGCGTGCGCCTGCGTGTATCGTCCGAGCATTCGGAACTGAGCCTCGCATCGAAGTTCGGCACCGAACTGATCGATGCGCGCGAACTGCTGATGGCGACCCGCCAGGCAGCGGACAGCCTGGGCATCTGCTTCCATGTCGGCAGCCAAGCGATGAGCCCGCACGCTTATGTGCAGGCACTCGACCGCGTCCGCGCGGCGATCGTCGATGCCTCGGTCACCGTGGACGTGATCGACGTCGGCGGCGGCTTCCCTTCCGCCTATCCGGGCATGCAGCCCCCGCCGCTGGAAGACTATTTCGCGATCATCGAACGCACCTTCGAAAGCCTGCCGATCAGCTATTCGGCCGAACTGTGGTGCGAGCCGGGCCGCGCGCTCTGCGCCGAGTACAATTCGATCATCGTGCGCGTTGATCGTCGCCGCGGCGAGGAACTGTACATCAACGATGGCGCCTATGGCGCACTGTTCGATGCCGCGCATATCGGCTGGCGCTTCCCGGTCCGCTATCTCGGCACCCAGCGCAGCAGCACGACCGAGGATTTCAGCTTTTTCGGCCCGACCTGCGACGATATCGATTACATGGCAGGTCCCTTCCCGCTGCCCGCGGACATCAAGGCCGGCGACTATATCGAGATCGGCATGATCGGCGCCTATGGTGCGGCGATGCGTACCGGCTTCAACGGCTTCGGCACGAGCGAGCATTATACCGTCACCGACGAGCCGATGCAGTCCATGTACACCGGCGAGGCCCGCCCGCACTGGCGCGCCGACAATGTTGTCAGCATCAACCGCTGATCGCGCCAATCGGTTGCGATTGACAATCTAATAGCGCTGCCGCAGTTTCCTCCTCCGTAAAGCGGGGGAGGAACTGCTTCATGTCTGCCAATGTTCTGACGCCAGCCGCCGTGCTGGTGCTCTGGTCGCTCGTCATGCTCTTCTGGATGGCGGGCGCACGACTGCCCAATGCGAAGAAGCTGGGCGTCGATATTTCCAAGGCCGTCGGAGGGCGTGGCAGCGATCTCGATCCGATGCTCCCGCCGCAAGCCGCGTGGAAATCGCACAATTACGCGCATCTGATGGAGCAGCCGACCATCTTCTACGCCACCATCGCGATCGTGGCGATCGCCGGCGCAGGCACCGATGGCCTGAATGTCGCACTGGCCTGGGGCTATGTGCTGATCCGCATCGTCCACAGCATCTGGCAGGCCACCGTGAACAAGGTGCAAACGCGTTTCCTGCTGTTCCTAGCCTCCACCTTCTGCCTGATCGTGCTCGCGATCCGTGCACTGATCGCCACGCTTTGAGGGAGCCGCCACCATGATCCAGACAATTCTGCAACCCGTCGTCATCCTGCTCGCCTGGACCATGGTGATGTGGGCATGGATGTATGTCACCCGCATCCCGGCAATGCAGCAGGCGAAGATCGATGTCGCCAACCTGAAGGGCGGCACGGGCAAGGACCTCGATGCTGTCCTGCCGCAACCGATCCAGTGGAAAGCGCATAATTACAATCACCTGCTCGACGAACCGACAATCTTTTATGCAGTGTGCATCGTGCTGGCGATCATCGGCCATGGCGAAGGGATCAACGTCGCGGTCGCCTGGCTCTATGTCGCGCTTCGTATTGCACACAGCCTCGTCCAGGCGACGGTCAACCGCGTCGCCGTGCGCTTCCTGCTGTTCGCCTCGTCAAGCCTGTGCCTGATGGTGCTGATCTTCCACGCGGCGATCCCGATCTTCGACCTGCACCTACATGGCTGATCCGCGCCGCATCCGTGCGGCGATCGTCCAGGCCGCGCCTATTCCGCTCTCCGTGACGCAGGGCATTGCCGCCCTGCCCGCCCTGATTGAACCGGCGCTCGATCAGGGTGCGCAAATCATAGCCTTTGGCGAGACGTTCCTTGGCGGCTATCCGCTCTGGCTCGACGAAGCGCCGGGAGCGGCCTTGTGGGACCATCCGGGTACGCGCGCGCTGCATGCGGTGCTGCTTGAGGAAGCGATCCGCATCGGCGATCCGCGCCTCGCGCCGGTACAGGATCTGGTCGATCGCTCGGGCGCGCTGGTCAGCATCGGTGCGCACGAGCGCGTGCGATCGAGCCTCTACAACTGCCAATTGCTGCTGCGCCCCGGTCTGCAGCCGCTGATCCACCGGAAGCTGGTGCCCACGCATGGCGAGCGGCTGATCTGGGCGCGCGGCGACGGCTCGACGCTCGGCACGCACGCCGCGCCCTTCGGACCTGTGGGCAGCCTGATCTGCTGGGAGCACTGGATGCCGCTCGCACGCGCCGCGATGCACAACCAGGGCGAGGTGGTGCACATCGCCGCCTGGCCAACGGTGCGCGAGACTTACGCCATGGCCTCACGCCATTATGCCTTTGAAGGCCGGTGTTTCGTGCTGGCCGCCGGAACGATCCAGAGCCGCGACGATGTTCTGCTGGGCCTCGATCATTGCAACCTTGACACCACAGCCCGCAAGGCCGCGCGCGCACTGCTCGAGGCCATGCCCGAGGGGCAGTTGCAGTTCGGTGGCAGTGCGATCATCGCGCCCGATGCCATGGTGCTCGCTCAAGCCGGGTCTGGCCCCGAAACGCTGGTCGCCGATCTGGACCTTGCCAGCATCGGCCAGGGGCTGGCTGGGCTCGACACCGATGGCCATTATGCGCGCCCGGACGTGTTCGAGCTTCGCGTTGACACCCGCCCGCGCGATGGCGTCGTGTGGAGCGATCAGGGCTGACGGAGGAACAGGCTGGCCAGCTCGACATGCGTCGACCAGCGGAACTGACCCACCGGCCACAAGGTATCGAGCGCGAACCCGGCATCGCACAGGATGCGAGCATCGCGCGCGAAGGTTGCCGGGTTGCAGCTGACATAGCAGACCCGCCTGATCGACGATCCGGCGATGGCGCGCACCTGCTCCTCGGCCCCTGCGCGCGGTGGATCGAGCACCAAGCCTTCGAGCCGGTCGAGCATGTCGCGCTGCACCGGATTTCGGAACAGGTCGCGATGCTCGGTGAATACCGGCAGCTGGCGCGCATCGGCCACGGCCTTGAGTGCCAGGATCGCATCGCGCGCGGCTTCAGCGGCATAGATGCGGCGGCCCGGCGCGATCAGGTGGAAAGCGAAGCTGCCCAGCCCCGCAAACAGGTCCGCTACCATCCGGCAACCGTCCAGCGCCTCGCGCGCGGCCGCTGCCAGTCCTGCCTCGCCATCGCGCGTGGCCTGCAGGAAGCTCGCCTGCGGAAACCGGACCGCAATGTCGCCAAAGCTGATCGTGGCGGGCACCGGCTCGTACTGCGTTTCGGGTCCGAAGCCCTGGTCGATCGACAGCCGCGCCAGCTTCTGCGCCTCGGCAAAGCCGGAGAGCAGCTCGTGCTGCGCCAGTGTCGTCGGCGCGAGACCCGAGATCAGCACATCGACGCCCTGGTCTATCTCGGTCAGCTCGACACTGCCGGAAAGCCTTGATTCCGGCCATTTCACGATCAGGCCGCGCACCGCCATCATGACGTCATGCAGCCGTGGCGTCACGATCTCGCAGGCACGGATATCGACCAGATCCTGGCTGCCCTGCCCGGCAAAGCCCAACACCACCTGCCCGCCCTTGCGCACATAGCGCAATGAGGCTCGCCTGCGGCTGCGCGGTGGCGAGAGGTGCACCGGTCGAACGTCACGCGCGACAATGCCCTTGGCCGTCAGCGGCCCGGTGACGCGGTCGCGGACGAAATCGGCGAGCGCGGCATCGTCGACATGCTGCAGTTGACAGCCGCCGCACGACCCGAAGTGCGGGCATGGCGGCACCGCATGATGCGGTCCGGGCACGATGCTGCCATTAGGCGTGATCGTGTCTCCCGGAGCGGCTCCGGCGACATGACGGCCCGATGTGGTGACACCATCGCCCCGCGCAGCGATGCGCACGATCAGATCATCGCTCAAGGCAGGTCTCCAGCGCTTGCGGCAAGGCGTTGGCGAGCTGCAGCGCGCTGAACGCCGGTCCCGCGATATGCGCGGCGCGGTCGTGCAGCCAGCCTGCCTCGGTCATGGCGTCGAACGGCTGAGCATGGCCCGCAAGCCGCGCCGCCATGCAGCCGGCAAGCACATCGCCCGTGCCCGCGACCGACAGCCAGGAATAGCGGCGGTCGGCAATGACCGCGCGGCCATCGGGCGCGGCGATGACGGTATCCGCACCCTTGTAGAGCACGAACGTATCCAGCGTCCGGGCAAGCGCCTCGGCCCGAGCGACCTTATTGATCGCATCGGCACCGGTCTCGCCCGCGAGCACATCGAATTCGCCCTGGTGCGGGGTCAGCAGCACCGGCGCGCCCCGCCCCTTCAGGCTCGCGAAATAACCGGGCAGCAGATGCAAGGCATCGGCATCGACGATCAGCGGGTGCGGGCATGCCAGCGCGGTCTCGAGCAGCACGCGCGCCTGATTGTCCCGCCCCAGACCCGGGCCGACCACGACGGTGCCGATGCGCGAGTCCTGCAGCGCTTCGGCGACCGAGCCCGCGCCGTCTGTGCGCTGCCATACGATATCGGCAGGAAGCTGTGGCGGCGGATCGCCTGCGCCGATCAGCTTCACATACCCTGCCCCTGCCCCCTGCGCTGCATGTGCCGCGAGCAGCGCCGCACCCGGCATCGCGCCGACCAACACCGCGACCAGCCCGCGGCGGTACTTGTGCGAACGCGCATCGGGCGCGACAATCGAGGGCCGGGCGATTCTGCGCACCCTGGCGGCTTCGGTATCGACTCCGATCTCGATCAGGCTCAGCGCGCCGCAATCGCTCGCGACGGGCTCGAGCAGATGGGCATATTTCCACGCGCCCAGCGCCAGCACATGGTCGAAGCGCAGCGGCTCGTTGAGCCAGACCGCACGGTCGGCATCCGCCCCGCTGGGCAGATCGATCGCGAAGCTGCGCCGTGCCTGGCCGACCAGTTCGGCAAAACGATGCCAGACGGCACCGTCGAGCGGGCGTGTCAGACCGCTACCAAACAGGCAATCGACGACCTGCGTAGCGGGTTCGACCTCATCGAACATGGTGGTCTTGCCACCAAAGCGCGCCCGAGCATGGCGCGCAGCGTCGGTGCGCGGTTCGGACAATGCGGCAACGGTGACCCGCACGCCCTTTGCACGCAAAAACTCTGCGATAACATAGCCATCGCCGCCATTGTTTCCAGGACCGCACAGCACCAGCGTCGGCGTCGTGCCGCCGATCCGCCAGATCATCTGGCCTGCCCCCTCGCCCGCACGCTGCATCAGCGCATCGACCGAGACGCCGGTGTCGAAGATCGCCTGTTCGGCCACCACCATCTCGGCGACCGTCAGAACGGCTGATCCGCGATCAGCCACCGCCAGCGCCAGGCTTGATCGTGGCGGGGATACGATAGCGGTCATCGCCGACCGAAAGCTGGATGCGACCGTCTGCCAGAGGGGTTACGACCGCCTGTTCTGCCCCATCGGCCGCGATAAGTCCGCGCCCGTCGGTGACGATCTCGAACCGCCGAAAGCCGCCATCGGGGTGCCGCAACACCAATTCGCGCCTGTCACCATTCTGCACGCGCTCGACATCGCATTTCTGGGCAAATTCGGTATCGCTGCCCAGCGCGCAGGCGACGCGGCTGTCGTCGGCCTCTGCCACCGGATCTGGTTGGGTCTCGCCGGAGCACCCCGCCAGCATCGCCAGTGCAGCGGAAACGACCAATGTCTCAGATATCCGCATAGACATGGCGTTCCGCCTTGGCTCCCGGATGCGTCACCGCGCCCTTGCTCGCGGGGCCGACATTCTGCGCATAGCGCCACAGCGCACCCGCCTGATAGTCGTTGGTGCGCGGCTGCCAGGCCTTGCGGCGCTCGGCCAGCACCGCCTCGTCGACATGCAGGTCGATCGTACCCGCTTCGGCATCGATCGCGATGATGTCGCCATCTTCGACCAGCGCGATCGGGCCGCAATCGGCCGCTTCGGGTCCGACATGGCCGATGCAGAAACCGCGCGTCGCGCCCGAAAAGCGTCCGTCAGTGATGAGCGCGACGCTCTCGCCCATGCCCTGGCCATAGAGCGCCGCCGTGGTCGACAGCATCTCGCGCATGCCGGGGCCGCCCTTGGGGCCTTCATAGCGGATGACGATGACCGATCCTTCGCGAATCTGGCGTGCCTCGACCGCAGCGAAGCACTCTTCCTCGCAGTCGAACACCTGGGCGGGGCCAGTAAATTGCAACCGCGCCATGCCTGCCACCTTGACGATGGCGCCATCGGGCGCGAGCGAACCCTTGAGGCCGACGACGCCGCCGGTGGGGCTCAGCGGGGTCTTCACATCGTAGATGACCTTCTGGTCGGGGTTCCAGGTGACCTGGTCGATATTCTCGCCCAGCGTCTTGCCGGTGACCGTCATGCAGTCGCCGTGCAGCAGGCCGTTCTCGAGCAGCGTCTTCATCAGCATGTAGACGCCACCTGCCTCGTACATGTCACGCGCGACATAGCGGCCGCCAGGTTGCAGATCGGCGATATAGGGGGTGGTCTTGAAGATCTCGGCGACGTCGAACAGGTCGAATTCGATCCCCGCTTCGCTCGCCATGGCGGGAAGGTGAAGCCCGGCATTGGTCGAGCCTCCCGTCGCGGCAACAACGCGTGCAGCATTTTCAAAGGCTTCGCGCGTACAGATGTCACGTGGCCTGAGGTTTTGCGCGAGCAGCTCCATGACCTGGCGTCCCGCCGCGACCGCAATCTCGGCGCGGCTTTCATAGGGCGCGGGCATCATGTTGCTGTTGGGCAGCGAAAGACCGATCGCCTCGCCGACGCACGCCATGGTGTTTGCGGTATATTGTCCGCCGCACGCGCCATGGCCGGGGCACGCAACCTTTTCGAGCGCGATCAGGTCCTTGAGCGGACAATTACCCGCCGCGTGCTGGCCGACCATCTCGAACACGTCTTTCACCGTCACATCGCGGCCGTCATAATGGCCGGGCAGGATCGAGCCGCCATAGACGAAGATCGAAGGGACGTTGAGCCGCAGCATTGCCATCATCATGCCGGGCAGCGACTTGTCGCATCCGGCAAAGCCGACCAGCGCGTCGTAGCAATGGCCGCGCACCGACAGCTCGACCGAATCGGCGATGACCTCACGGCTGACGAGCGAGCTCTTCATACCCTGATGGCCCATGGCGATGCCATCGGTCACGGTGATGGTGTTGAAGCGGCGCGGCATGCCGCCTGCGGCATTCACCCCCTCGCGGCAGGCATCGGCCTGGGCATCAAGCGTGGTGTTGCACGGCGCACTGTCATTGCCGGCGCTGGCCACTGCAACGAAAGGCCTCGCAATCTCTTCCTCGGTCAAGCCCATCGCGTAATAATAGCTGCGGTGCGGCGCGCGCTCGGGCCCCACGGAGACGTGGCGGCTGGGGAGCTTCGACTTGTCGAAATTATGTGTCATGATCGGGCCTTTCTCTGGCCGCGCTCTTTCCAAAAAGCCGCGCGTTACGCAAGGCTATTGCGGCACGCGAGGACGACAGGAGCCAATATCTCCGCCATTCGGACCGCGCCTTGGGGGTGCGACACATGGTCCTGCCGCATCTCGACGCCCAGATAGGGCCTCCCCGGTTCTTCGGCATGGCGGTTCATCGTCGCGTTGAGCAATGTGCCCGCATAAGGCAGCTGATCGCCGACATAAAGTCCTGCCTGGGCGAGCAGCGGAATGGCGATCCGCGCGGCGCGATCGTCGCGATTGTACAAAATCCCGATATCCCAAGGCCTTGCCTCGTCCGGGCGCGTGGCGAGCTGCGGCGTGAAGCTGTGCAGCGAGAGGATGAAGGGATTGCGCATGTCCGCCAACGTCTCCGTCACGGCGTCATGATACGGCCGATAGTAGGCGGCAAGGCGCGCTTCGGGGTCTGCTCCGGCATTGCCCGGAACCGCGATGCCGTCGCTGGTCAGCGGAATGAGGCCAGGCGCATTCTCCTCGCGGTTGAAATCGATCACCAGCCTAGAGACGTGCGCCAGCACCGCGCCGCAACCGATGGTCTCGCACAGCACCCGCGTGACATCGGCAACGCCGATATCGATCGCGACATGCTGCATCATGACGTCCGCCGCGACGCCCAGGTCGATGCCATCGGGCACATGGTTGCTGGCATGGTCGGCGACGATGACAATGTTGTCACCGGGCGATCCTGGCTGCGGCGCAATGATTTCATAGGGTTGAAAGCCGTTCATCGCACTGTTCCAGACATCAGCCACCATGACGGCTGTTCGGCGGTCAAGGCTTGTTCGGCCGAGGCGCAGGCTGCCGACGAATCGAACAGCGCAAAGCAGGTCGCGCCGCTGCCCGACATGCGCGACAGGGTGGCGCCCGGGGTTGAGCGCAGCCGTTCGAGCACATCCGCGATCTCGGGTACGAGCACGCGCGCGGGCGCTTCTAGATCATTGCGACCGCTTGAGATGACTGCCTGAAGGCTGGACGTATCGAGCGGGCCTCGATCGACCTGATCCCACCCCCGGAACACCGGCGCGGTGCCGAGCGGAATGCCAGGATTGACCAGCAGGATCGGCATGCCCGAGAGGCCCGGCAGATCGAGCGCTTCCAGCGCTTCGCCCCTGCCCTCGACGCGCAGGCTCTGGCTGATGACACAGGCAGGGATATCGGAGCCGAGCGTCTCGCCGATCACGCACAGCGCGCGGTCGGTCAGGTTGCAGCCCCAGAGCCGATTGAGCAGGCGCAGCGCGGCGGCCGCATCGGCGGAGCCACCGCCTATTCCGGAAGCGACGGGCAGGTTCTTGGTGAGGTGCAGATTGGCGCCAAGTTTTCCGCTAGAATGAACACCCACCCCCGCCAAGTTCCCGAGCGAAGTCGAGGGACGTTGCGCATACGTCCCTCGACTACCCGGCTTAGCCGGGAAGTTTATCCCGAGCGACTGGCTCGCCAGCCTGCCGAGGGGCTCGGGACAAACGGAAATTTGCAGCGACCGAGCGGCGCGGAGCACCAGATTGTCATCGTCGCTATCGAGGCCATGCGCGAATGGCCCGCTGATCGTCAGAGACAGCCCACCATCCGCGCGAGCGTTCGCGCTCAGCACATCCCCGCGATCGACAAAGGCGAACAGGCTCTCGAGATCATGATAGCCATCCTCGCGCCGCCGCCGGACGTGCAGCGCGAGGTTGACCTTGGCATAGGCGGTTTCGGTCAGCACCGGGGCTTCCGTTCCTCAAATCCTCCCCTGCAAGGGGAGGAATTTCGAAGGTCACATGTTCGGGTAGTTCGGGCCGCCGCCACCTTCGGGCACCACCCAGTTGATGTTCTGGCTCATTTCCTTGATGTCGCAGGTCTTGCAGTGGACGCAGTTCTGCGCGTTGATCTGGAAGCGCGGGTTGCCCTCTTCCTGCCCGACCACCTCGTACACGCCCGCAGGGCAGTAGCGCTGCGCCGGCTCGTCATAGAGCGGCAGGTTGACCTGGATCGGGATGCTGGGGTCCTTGAGCTGCAAGTGGACCGGCTGGTCTTCCTCATGATTGGTGTTCGACAGGAACACCGACGACAGCCGGTCGAAGGTGATCACACCATCGGGCTTGGGATAATCGATCGGCTTGTAGAGATCGGCCCGGCCCATATGCTTGTAATCGGGGTCGTGCTTCATCGTGATCGGCAGGCCGATACCCAGCTGACGCATCCACATGTCGATGCCGCCGAGAACGGTGCCGATGGTGCCGCCGAACTTGTCGACACAAGGCTCGACATTTTGGACCTTCTTCAGTTCCTCCGCGATCCAGCTGGCGTTGAGATTTTCCTGATAATCCGAGAGCTCGTCCGACGTGCGATCGGCTTGGATCGCGCGGAACGCGGCTTCGGCAGCGAGCATGCCCGATTTCATCGCGGTATGGCTGCCCTTGATGCGCGGCACGTTGACGAAGCCAGCGCTGCACCCGATCAGCGCGCCGCCCGGGAAGGCGAGCTTGGGCACCGACTGCCAGCCGCCCTCGTTGATCGCGCGCGCGCCGTAGGACACGCGCTTGCCGCCTTCGAGGATCTTGCGGATTTCCGGGTGCGTCTTCCAGCGCTGGAATTCCTGGAAGGGCGATAGATGCGGGTTCTGATAAGACAGCGCGACCACGAAGCCCAATGCCACCTGGCCATTGGCCTGGTGATAGAGGAAACCGCCGCCCCAGGCGTCGTCGAGCGGCCAGCCCTGGGTATGGATCACGCGGCCCGGCACGTGCTTCTTGGGGTCGATGTCCCACAGTTCCTTGAGGCCGATGCCATAGACCTGCGGTTCGCAATTGGCCTCCAGATCGAACTGGCGCTTGAGGATCTTGGTGAGATGGCCGCGCGCGCCTTCGGCAAAGAAGGTGTAGCGGGCATGCAGTTCCAGACCCGGCGTATAGTCGGGCTTGTGCTCGCCATCCTTGCCGATGCCCATGTCGCCGGTAGCAACGCCCTTGATCGAGCCGTCCTCGTTGTACAGGATTTCCGCCGCAGCGAAGCCGGGGAAGATCTGGACTTCCAGCTCTTCGGCCTTTTCCGCAAGCCAGCGGCACAGATTGCCGAGACTGCCGGTATAGGTGCCCTTGTTGTGCATGAACGAGGGCGTCGCGATATGCGGGATCGCCATCTTCCTGGTCTTGGTCAGCACCCAGTGATGGTTCTCGGTCACCGGGGTGGCGGCCATCGGGCAATCCTGCTCGCGCCAGTCGGGAATCAGCTCGTCGAGCGCACGCGGATCGAACACCGCGCCGGACAGGATGTGCGCACCGACTTCCGAGCCTTTCTCGATGACGCACACCTCGATCTCGGCATCCGCTTCCGCTGCCAGTTGTTTGAGCCGGATCGCCGCAGCGAGGCCGGCAGGGCCCGCGCCGACAATCACGACGTCAAATGGCATGGATTCGCGTTCAGTCATCTCGTCTTCCCCGTTGCTCAGGATGGGGCCTGTGCCATAAGGCAATGGCATGCCCTCTCCCGTTCACTCCAATAGCGCCGCAGCGCGCAAGTCAACCCGCTTTGGGGCATCAACGTGCTGACACCGGTGAACGATCCCCTGCGCGAGGCACAAAGCCTGGTCGACTGGTGGCAGCTGGCCGGCGTGGACTGGGACTTTGCCGATACACCCAATGACTGGCTGGCCGATGATGCGCCGCCGGTGCGTACAGCGCCGGCGCAGCGCCCCGCGCCTCAGCAAGCGCCGGTGGCTGGCTCGCGTGCGCCCGGCGCACCCCTTGCCAAGGCGCCCGCCGAACTCGTCCTGCCCGAGACGCTCGATGCCTTTGTAGCGGCATGGCGCAGCGGGTCGCTCGCGGCCGACGGCGGCGACGGCCGCCATATTGCGCCAGCGGGTCGGAAAGGTGCTAGGGTGATGGTCCTGACCGGCGCGCCCGAACGTGACGATCAGGACACGGTGCTGTCAGGTCGCTCGGGCCGGCTGCTCGACATGATCGCGCGCGCGTGCGGCTTTGCGCCGGAGGATGTCTACCGTGCCTCGCTGTTCCCGCGGGTCGTTCTCGACAACCAGGCGGCGCTGCCGCATCTTGGTACCTGGACTCGCATCGCCCGGCATCACATCGGGCTCGCAGCCCCGGAAATGCTGGTGGTTGCAGGCGAAGACACCGCCAGGGCGCTGCTCAGCCACGACCCATCGCAAAAGCCAACCGATTTGCATTTTCTTAACCATGGTGACCGAACTGTCAAAACGGTGGTCACGCGCAAGCTCAGCCTGATGTTTCATCGCATCGCGCAAGAGAAAGGCATGGCGTGGCAGCAATGGCAGAAGCTGCTCGTGGAGTAAGACCTTGCTGAAGAAAGCGCTGATCATTGCCGGGGGTGCGGCCCTGATCTCCTGCCAGCCAGCCATGGCCGAAGAATCATCCTATAGCTATTTTTCCAGTCGCGTCGCCAAGACGCAGGTGCCCGATCTGCTCTCCTCGTCCGAGCGCGACTATTATTCGCAGGTGTTCGGCGCGATCAGGGGGCAGAACTGGGCGAAGGCGAGCGAACTGCTCGACAGCCGCGAAAAGGGCGTGCTGCACGATATCGCGCGGGCCGAGCTGTTCCTTGCCGCCAATTCGCCGCGTGTCGAGATGGGGCCGCTGCTCAGCCTGCTCAACGCCGCACCAGAGCTTCCGCATGCCGAGCGGCTGGCGTCGCTGGCCACCAAGCGCGGTGCGACGATCCTGCCCGACCGCCCCCAGATGGTGCGCATGGCGAATTTCGGCGGGCTGACCCGGCGTGGCAAGCCGCGCAGCATTGCCGACGGCACGGTGCCACCCACGCTTGCCGCGACGATCCAGGAACGCATCGTCGCCGACGATCCCGCCGGTGCGGCAGCGGCGCTGGCCGATCAGGTCGATTTCCTCAGCCCTCAGGCGCGCACCGAACTGCAGCAGCGGGTCGCCTGGTCCTATTATCTCGAGAACCGCGATCAGGAAGCACTCGACATGGCGCGCGCCGCGACGCTGGGTTCGGGCGAGTGGCTGGGCGAGGCGCACTGGACCGCCGGGCTTGCAGCATGGCGCCTGGGCAACTGCGCCGCTGCGCTCCAGGGCTTCGAAGGCGCCGCCGCCAATGCCTGGAACGAGGAACAGCGCGCTGCCGGATATTACTGGGCCTCGCGCGCCGCGACGCGCTGCCGACGCCCCGATCTGGTCCAGGCCAATCTGCGTGCGGCCAGCCAATATGGCGAGACGCTCTATGGCGTGCTCGCGGCCGAGCAGCTGGGCCTTGCCGACAGCTCGGTTCGCGCGCCCGATTTCAGCACCAACGACTGGAAACTGCTCAAGGACCGACCCAATGTCCGCCGTGCCATCGCGCTGACGCAGATCGGCGAATCGACCTTGGCCGACCAGGTGTTGCGCCACGAAGCGCAGATTGCCGGCGACAGCGCGCACGATTGCCTGCTGCGTCTCGCGCGCGATCTTTCGATGCCGCAGACGCAGATGTGGCTCGCGCAGAACGGACCGCAGGGCAGCCGCCCGGACAGCTTCGCACGCTTCCCCTCGCCTCGCTGGGTGCCGGTGGAAGGCTGGCGCGTCGATCCGGCGCTGGTCTATGCACATACGCTGCAGGAATCGAACTTCCGCAGCGATGCGCGCAGCCCTGCCGATGCGCGCGGGCTTATGCAGGTTCGCCCCGGCACGGCGCAGGACATGGCGCGCGCGCGCGGCCAGTCGCTCGATGCCAGCGCGCTCTATCAGCCCGCCGTGAACCTCGAATATGGCCAGCGCTATCTCGAATTCCTCAACACCCGGCCCGAGACCCAAGGGCTGCTGCCCAAGATCATCGCCGCTTATAATGCCGGTCCGCTGCCGGTCAGCCGTTGGAACGAGAAGGTGCGGGATAATGGCGATCCGCTGCTGTTCATCGAATCGATCCCCTATTGGGAAACGCGCGCCTATGTGGGCATCATCCTGCGCAACTACTGGATGTACGAAAAGCAGGCTGGCGTGAACTCGAAGAGCGCGACGGGCCTGGCCCAGGGCATGTGGCCACGCTTTCCGCATGCCGGTGGAATCGAGCTTGTCCGGCTGGATACGGTGCAGCACAACTGAGCGATGGCCATCGACGAATCGCGGGCGTTCAAGCCCATCAACATCGCGCTTCTGACCATTTCGGACACGCGCACCGCTGCCGACGACACATCGGGCGATATCCTGGCCGGGCTGATCACCGGCAAGGGCCATAGGCTGATCACGCGCGCGATCGAGAAGGACGATGTCGAAAGGCTGGTCGTGCGGCTCAACAACTGGATCGACGATCCCGAAATCGACGCGATCATCTCGACCGGCGGCACGGGCCTCACCGGACGCGACATCACCCCTGAGGCGCTCGACCGGGTGAAGGACAAGGACATTCCGGGCTTTGGCGAGCTGTTCCGCTGGCTCAGCTATCAGACCATCGGCACCAGCACCGTGCAATCGCGCGCCTGCGCGGTGCTCGCGCGCGGCACCTATATTTTCGCGCTGCCCGGATCGAACGGCGCGGTGAAGGATGGCTGGAACGGCATTCTCAACGAACAGCTCGACAGCCGCAACCGGCCCTGCAATTTCATCGAGCTGATGCCAAGGCTGCGCGAGAAATAGGCGTTTCGATCCATCGCCGCCGTCGTCACCCCCGCGAAAGCGTGGGTCCGGCTTGGTTCCTCCGAGCATGGAAGCGGGATTCCCGCGTTCGCGGGAATGACCAAAGCGGTGGCATTTGTTCCTGAATTGTTCTATTCTCGGCGCATGTCCGCCCACCTGCCCCCGATCAAAGGCCGAGGCGCACCGCTGAACCGCGAGTCGGCGCGCTTCAATCTGCCGGTGCGCGAGGCCGATGGCGACTGGCTCGACCAGCGCGCCGCGATCGACGACAGCCCTGCCCCGCTGCGCACCACGGTGACGATCGAACACCCGCGCTCGATCATCTCACGCAACAGCTCCCCCGACCTGCCGTTCGACCAGTCGATCAACGCCTATCGCGGCTGCGAGCATGGCTGCATCTATTGCTATGCACGGCCCACCCATGCCTGGCTCGACCTGTCGCCCGGGCTGGATTTCGAAAGCCGGTTGTTCGCCAAGCCCGACGCAGCCAGGCTGCTACGCGCGACGCTGCGCAAGCCCGGTTATGTGCCCAAGGTGATCGCGCTCGGCACCAATACCGACCCGTATCAACCGATCGAGGCGGATTATCGTATCACCCGGTCGATCCTCGAGGTCTGCCTCGAGGCGCGCCATCCCGTCTCGATCACCACCAAGTCCGACCGCGTGCTGGGCGATATCGACCTGCTTGCCGAGATGGCCAGGTACGATCTGGTCGCCATCGCGCTCTCGGTCACCACGCTCGACAGCGCGATGGCCCGCACGCTCGAGCCGCGCGCGGCCGCCCCGCGCAAGCGGCTTGCCGCGATCCGGGCGCTGAGCAAAGCGGGCGTGCCGACGCATATCAACGTATCGCCTGTCATCCCGGCGATCACCGATCACGAGATCGAGGCGCTGGTCGCCGCCGGGGCCGAGGCCGGCGCGCTCTCGGCCTCCTATATCCCGGTCCGATTGCCACACGAGGTCGCGCCGCTGTTCCGCGCCTGGCTCGACGCGCATTTCCCCGATCGCGCGAGCAAGGTCATGGCGATCATCCAGCAGATGCGCGACGGTCGCGACAACGACCCCGATTTCGGCTCGCGCATGCGCGGCAAGGGCCCATGGGCCGACCTGATCCGCACCCGCTTCCGCCTCGCGGTGAAACGCGCCGAGCTGAACCAGCACAAATGGGTGCTGGACACCTCGCACTTCCGCGCCCCGGCAGACGGGACGCAGGGCGAGCTGTTCTAAAGCGAGATCTTATTGGCCAGCGGGTGTGATCTTCAGGTCGGTATAAAGAAACTCGCCCGTCGAGCAGATGATTCTGATTGCCGACAACGGTTGACCGATGATCATGCTGGTTTGGTCGCCCCCCACCGACATCGCAATCGCATTGCCATCATAGCGCATCGTGAAGGCCAGTTCCTGCATAGCCGGCTGGAGGCCGAAAGGTTCGGACTCGGTTCGCGACCCGGCTTTGTGTTCCTCCCATTGCAAGAACTGCACAGCACCCTTGCCAGCCCGCTTGTCGACCATCTTGGCGGGCAAGGCCTGCAGCATGAACCCTGCGCCAGCGGTCGGTGAATCGCTTGCATCCGCCAGACGGCTGACGGCGGTGAGGCGGGTCAATGGCGCCCATTTTCCAACTTCGGCCAAGGTGCGTACTTGTACCTTGCCCTGAATGTTGAAACCGCCTGACGGGACAGGCAGCACCAGCGACGAAAAATGGCCGGACGCAGTATCGCAATCATAGATGATGCCCTGATCGGCGGTCTGAGATGCGGTATTGCCCAGCAAGACGAGCAGCAAGGGAGCTAATTTCTTCATGGGCCACACAATTCGACAGAAGGCATTTGTTTGCAACCCAATATCATCGCCAAATTGGTTCCAATGACCCAGCATCTGTAGCTGTCGAAATTCGATCCTTTTCGCTTCAGACGTCCGCCTGTCTAATGCGCGAATAGGCTGTTCGAGTCATAGGCAGTGCTTACCCCTTGTAGCCAAACGCCTCCTTCGCCAGTGCCACCAACTCGGGATCGGCATCAGGCAGCGATTTGGGCACGCTGGCCTCGAGCCGCTCTGCAATATGCGTCAGCACCGCAATGCGCGCGGCCTTCTTGCTGTTGCCGTCGAACACCTTCCACGGTGCCCAGCGGGTGTCGGTCTGGCGGAACATGTCGTGCATCGCGTCGAGATAATCCGCGCGTTTTGCGCGATTACGGAAATCGTCGTGCGTCACCTTCCAGCGCTTCTCGGGGACGGACAGCCGGTCGGCGAGGCGCTTGTCCTGCGTTGCCTGCGTCACGTGCAGGAATATCTTGATGATCGCGGTGCCGCCATCGACCTGCTGCGCCTCGAATTCGTTGATCTCATCATAGCCGCGCTTCCATTCGCGCTCGCTCGCGAACTGCTCGACCCGTTCGACCAGCACGCGCCCGTACCAGGAGCGATCGAAGACCGATATCTCGCGGCTGCCCGGCAGCTTCTGCCAGAAGCGCCAGAGGAAATGCCGGTCCTTTTCATATGCCGTCGGCGCGCTGATCGGCCAGACCTGGAAGTAGCGCGGGTCCCATTCCGCCGTCATCCGCTTGATGATGCCGCCCTTTCCCGCCGCGTCCCAGCCCTCCATGACGATGATCGCGCGGTGGCCATGGACGATGTGCCGGGCATGCGCATGCGACAGCCGTTCCTGCAGGTCCTTCAAAGCGGCATCGTAGTCGCCATCAAAGCCGGCGCCCTTCTCATAGTCGGATAGCTTGATGGTCATGAGCCCGTTCCCCCCAGTCGCGCCTCGCGGGCGTTGTAATCGGCTTCTGCAGCCTGCCGGGCGGCAATCCGGTCAAACGCCGCGCGGATCGCCGGTTCGCGCGGCAGCAGCGTCTGCGCCTGGCGATAGCGCGTCATGGCCTCATCAAGCTCGCCGCGCTGCTCGGCGCACAGTGCGAGGTTGAAGACGACCGAACTCTGTCCCGGCGCCTCGGTATCGAGCGACTGCCAGATCGAGCAGGCCTGGCCGGGGTCCCGGAAGGTTGCCTTGAGCGCATCCTTGAACCGGTTCGACTGGTCCTTGTCGAGCCCCTTGCGGCCTTCCAGCACGCGGATGGCGTCGCTGCGGAACACCGGGGCGATGTCATCGCGCACCTCATCCGCGACCTGCTCCACCAGCATCGACACCGTATCGGGCAGGCTGCGATTGGCCTGGCGGTCAGGGCAGGTCACCACCTGGTCGCTCTTGAATATCTGGCGCTGATAGACGATCGCGCCATCGTCGATCCGCGCCATGCGCAGCGACGGGTTGAGCGAGACGATCCGACGATTGCAGCGGATCTTCACCTGCTCCTCGCGGATGCACTTGTCGTTACCGTCGCGCTCGACGCATTCCTTGCGATTTTCCTCGACCGGCTGGTTCTGCACCTGCGCGGTGGCGATACCGGAAAGCACCGCGTCGGCCGGCGCCGAGGATCGTTCGGCGACCACCTTGAAATAGGGCTGACCATAGACGATGACCTCGTTCAGCACGCCCTCCAGAGCGAACGACAGTTCCGCGCCATCGCGTCCGCCAAAGCGCTCGACCACCAGCGAGCCGACCTGCGCGGCGTCCCGGTCGCGCGCGGGATAGAGCGCGTCGACCGTCAGCGTCTCGGCATGACCGACGCCTGACCATGCCAGCCCGGCCATGACCATCGCCAGGCGCAGCTTGCGCGCCCGTGATCCAAACTTAGTCCCCATGCCTTTCGCCCCAGATAGCTGCACCGCCATGGCAGCGCGATTCCGTTGAAATGTAACACAATCCTTGCCCAAGTCATGCGGCAAAGCTGTGCCAGAGGTCACTGCAATGACGGGATCAGGCGGGCAGACAAGGCACGCCATAGGCAGGAAGTTGCGCATCGTCGGTGATGACAACGCATCGCTCCGCCAGGGCTTGGGCGATGATCAGGTGATCGAACGGGTCGCGATGGATTAGCGGCATCGCCTCCAGCACGCGGAGATGCTCAGGCTTGAGATCGAGCACCACGAAACCCTGCCCATCCAGCGCGGCCATGACGTCTGCTCCGCTCTCCTGCATCTTGCCGATGCGGTGCTTGACCGAAATCTCCCAGGGCGAGGCCAGGCTTACCATCAACTCGTGATCGGGGTCGGCGATCAGCGCGCGCGCTTTCTGGCCCAGCCGGGGATTGTCCTGCAACCACCACAGCAGAGTATGGGTATCGAGCATCAGCCGCATCGCTCAGTCCAGATCGATCAGCCGATGGGCCAGGGCTTGTCGCTGTCCTTGCCCTCCATGGCGTCAATCAGCCATTGCGGGGTCTCGTTGAAATCTTCCGCCATATGGATCTTGCCCCGCAGAGCGCCCGGCTGCCGGGGCTTTTTCAGCGGCACGAAATCATCGGCAGGGGGAACGGCGGCATAGGGCATCGGCATTTCACGCGCTCCGGCTGAGGGCGCGGATGCGGGGACATTGCCCGCTGCAATGCCCTGCAGATACGCCTTGACCATGGCCGACAGCGACGTGCCGAGCTCGGCCGCACGAATGCGGGCGAGCCGGTGCGTTTCGTCATCAAGCGCGATGGTCACGTTTTTCATGACTACCGCAGTATCACAGTTTCACAGTTTTTTGCAATCAGCCCGGCTTCAGCTCTTCTGGGGCTCGACCACGCGGATGTTCAGTTCGCGCAGCTGCTTGAGGCTGACCGGCGACGGCGCGCCCATCATCAGGTCCTCGGCCTTCTGGTTCATCGGGAACAGCACGACCTCGCGGATGTTCGGCTCGTCGGCGAGCAGCATGACCATGCGGTCGACGCCGGGCGCCGATCCACCGTGCGGCGGCGCGCCGTACTTGAAAGCGTTGAGCATGCCCGAGAAGTTCTTCTCGACATCCTCCTTGCTGTACCCGGCAATCTCGAACGCCTTGTACATGATGTCAGGGCGATGGTTCCGGATCGCGCCCGAGGACAGCTCGACGCCGTTGCAGACGATGTCATACTGCCAGGCGAGAATGTCGAGCGGGTCCATCGTTTCCAGCGCTTCCATCTCGCCCTGCGGCATCGAGAAGGGGTTGTGGCTGAAATCGATCTTCTTGGCGTCCTCGTCATATTCGAACATCGGGAAGTCGACGATCCAGCAGAACTTGTACACGCCCTGCTCGATCAGTCCGAGCTGTTCGCCGACGCGGGTGCGCGCGGCGCCGGCCAGCTTGGCGGCCTGAAGTTCCTTGCCCGCGGCGAAGAAGACGCCATCATTCGGGCCGAGGCCGAGTTCGGCAATCAGCTTGGCCGTGCCTTCCTCACCATGGTTCTTGGCAATCGGGCCGCCGGGCACGCCATCCTTGATGTTGATATAGCCCAGGCCCGCATGCCCTTCGCTGCGCGCCCAGTCGTTCATGTCGTCGAAGAACTTGCGGCTCATCGCGCCGGCACCCGGAGCCGGGATCGCGCGAACCTTGCCGCCACTGCCGACAATCTTGTCGAACAGGCCGAAGCCCGACCCGACGAAATGCTCGGTCACGTCGCTGATCACCAGCGGGTTGCGCAGGTCGGGCTTGTCCGAGCCGTATTTCAGCATGGCCTCGCGATAGGGAATGCGCGGGAAGGTGCCAGCGGGTGTGACATGCTGGCCGCCCGAGAATTCCTCGAACACGCCGGCGAGCACCGGCTCGAGCGCCGCGAACACATCGTCCTGCGTCACGAAGCTCATTTCAAGATCAAGCTGGTAAAACTCGCCCGGGCTGCGGTCGGCGCGCGCGTCCTCGTCGCGGAAGCACGGCGCGATCTGGAAATAGCGGTCGAAGCCCGCCACCATCAGCAGCTGCTTGAACATCTGCGGTGCCTGGGGCAGCGCATAGAACTTGCCGGGATGCACGCGGCTGGGGACCAGATAGTCACGCGCGCCTTCGGGCGAGGATGCGGTCAGGATCGGCGTCTGGAATTCGGTAAAGCCCTGTTCGACCATCCGGCGGCGCAGCGACGCGATCACTTGCGAACGAAGCATGATATTGCGGTGCAGCCGCTCGCGACGCAGATCGAGGAAGCGGTACCGCAGCCGGATATCCTCGGGATATTCCTGCTCGCCCGCGACCGGCATCGGCAGCTCTTCGGCGGCGGACTGGATCACGACCTCGGCCGCGCGGACCTCGATCTCGCCGGTCGGCAGATTTGCGTTCACCGTCTCGGGCGAGCGCGCAATCACCGTGCCGGTCACCGTAACGACGCTCTCGACGCGCAGCCGCTCGAGCGCGGCAAAGGCCGGGCTCTCACTGTCGGTGACGATCTGGGTTAGGCCGTAATGGTCGCGCAGGTCGATGAACAGCAGGTTGCCATGGTCGCGCTTGCGATGGATCCAGCCCGACAGGCGGACCTGCTGGCCAACATCGGAAGCGCGAAGCGCGGTGCAGCTATGAGTGCGATATGCGTGCATGAGAACCATGGATCCTGATCGAAAATGGGCGATGATGAGCCTGCCCGATAGCAAGGCCAGCCGATAGCGCGGCTAACACCGCGCCGATGCGCTTTTGTCAAGCTTTCAGCGCGATCGCGCCCCGAACCGGATCAGTCGATCAGACCCAAATGCACCAACGGGTCGGAGCGGAACACCGCTATATCTGCCGAATCGGGCATCAGGCGGCGCTGCGCGACGCGGAAGCGGCGATAGTCGTCGCCATAATCGCGGGCCACGCGCACGGCATCGAGATCGTTGGTCTTGCCCCAGTGACGAGTGAAGCGGATGCCCAGAGCATCGAGCTTCGCCACCACCGCGCGATAGCTGCGATGGCTGACGTCGCTGCGCGGGCCATCGAAATCGATCACGACATTGCTGTCGAACCGCGCCGGGGCGAGCAGACCGGCAGCGCGCTGCATGAAGCGCAGCGTCACCACCGTCCCGCCCCCGCCGCTCAGGAACGCCTCGATCAACGGATCGAAGGCGCGTTCCAGATCGGACCGCGGCATCGTCACCGAACCGTTGAACAGATTGGCGATCGGATTGTGCGGCTCGGTGGTGTGTCCCCAGGTGGCGATCGCCTCGGGATCATGAATGTCGCGCTGCACCGCATAGCCCGCACGCATCGCCAGCTGCAGGATGTCGGCACGGAGCAGATCGATGCCCGCCATCGCCTTGCCGATCAGGGTAAGCGCATCATAGCCCGCGCCGGTCAGCGGACGCGGGGGCGGCGGGATAGCGGGGTCGAAATCGCGCAGATAGAGCATGCGTAGCAGCGCATCCTTTTCGAACGGGGCGAACGGGTTGAGGATCACCTGCAGGAAATGCGGCTCCTCGTTCAACCCGAACGCGCGGGAGAAGCCGCGAAAGTCGCCCTCGGCGAGGCGCGAGATATCCTCCCTCTCGATGCGCGCGCGCTTCTGGATGTTGCGCACCATGTAGATGGGCACGCATTCGATCACCATCGCGGTGATGAAGCCCATCGCGCCGACGGCGACCTGGCAGGCCGCAAAGACATCATCATCGCGAAAGATCGTGCTCCCGGTCGCCGCAACGAATTCCGGCGACATGACGGGCCTGTGCGGCTCCACCCAGAATATTCCCGAAGGCGTCACCACCTGCACCGCACGGATATGATCCTGAATGCCGCCTGCATCCAGAACGCTGCCATGCGTGCCCGTGGCGCAGGCTCCTGCCCAGGTCTGGCCATTGCTCGCACCACCGGTCCGCAGGCTGAGACCCAGTTCCTCGGCGCAGTCATTGACCTCGTCGACGGTGGCCCCCGCCTGCACCAGCATCAATCGTGACGGATCGGTCCCCCGAACGACATCCTGCGCGGTGAGGCCGAAGCAACGGTTGATCCGCCGCGTCTCGACCAGCCAGCCTCCCTGCACGATCGCGATCGGCGATGGCGACCAGCCTGCACCCAGCGGGCGCAGGCTCGCCCCGCTTCGGCTCGCCTCCTGCAACAAGGCCAGCACGTCAGTGGCCACGTCGTGCAGGACGTCGCGCCCGCCCTCCCGCTCGCTGTTCAGCAGCTCGATCAGATCGCCGAGCTCTGCCGATTCTGTGCCGTGATAGTTGACCCAGTGACGAGGGCCATGGCGCAAGGGACGGGGCATCAGGTTCCACCGACCGGGCTGTTGCCCGAATGCAGGCGGTAATCGATGTTCACCCGACGCACGAAACCCAGCGTGATCAGCGACAGCAGAATCTGCCCCAGGCTCATCGAAAAGCGCATATCGTTGATCCCGTGCCCGACCGGATCGGAGATACAGGCGCTTCGCCCGGCCCGCGTTGCAAAGCCCCAGGCCAATATTGTCAGCACCTCGCGATCGCCACCTACGGGCCGAGAGTTTTCCAGCACGAGAAACGCGTCACCGCCCTGAGCCAGCAACTGGCCCAATAATGCCAATGCCAGAACAACGATGATCAGCTGATACACCCACATGCTTGCCCCCGGCATCCGCGAATACGGTGCGTTACATAGACGGAGAGCCCATGATTCTCAAAGATACCAATTTGTTATTCTCATCCAATACGGATTGATTGTGGACTTGCGCGATGGTTTGCGGCGGCAGGCGCAGGCTGTATAGGTTGCCCATGAAAATCCATCCGCTGATTACCGACACCGATTCCCTCGCGCAGCTGTGCGATCGCCTCGCCCAATCCGATTTCGTCGCGGTCGACACCGAATTCATGCGCGAAAACACCTATTGGCCGGAACTGTGCCTGGTACAGATCGGCAATCTGGAAGAGGCAGCGGCAATCGATCCCAAGGCGCCCGGGATCGACCTTGGCCCCCTTCTCGACCTGCTCACCGAAAATCACGATGTGCTGAAGGTGTTTCATGCAGGGCCGCAGGATATCGAGATCATCTTCAACCTCACCGGTAAGACCCCGTCCCCGCTGTTCGACACGCAGATCGCGGCCATGGCGCTGGGTCAGGCCGAGCAGATTGGGTACGCCAACCTGGTCGAAAGCTGGCTGGGGCTGACCGTCGACAAGGGCGCGCGCTTTACCGACTGGTCGCGCCGCCCGCTCGAGGCGCGGCAGATCGACTATGCGATCGGCGATGTCACGCATCTGGCGAAGATCTTCCCCAAAATGCTCGACAAGCTCCGCCGCACCGGACGCGGCGCGTGGCTCGATATCGAGATGGAGAAGCTGGGCGACCCGCGCCAGTACAAGCCCGATCCCGACACCCTTTGGCAGCGCATCCGTCCGCCGGGCCGCAGCGCGCAGATTCTGGGCCGCATGCGCGCGCTCGCCTGGTGGCGCGAGACCGAAGCGCAGGACAAGAATCTGCCGCGCGGCCGCATCATGAAGGACGAGACGCTCGCCGATATCGCCGCGCATCCGCCCTCGACCCAGGCCGAACTCGGCAAGGTCCGCGGGCTGTCCGGCGCCTGGCGAGAGAATGACATTGGCGCGCGGATGATGGACGCGCTGTTCGCGGCGCGCCCGCTGACCGCTGCCGAAATGCCGCCGAAGAGCCCGCGTGGCCCCGCGCTGGGAAAGGAAGGCGCGCTCGTCGCTGACCTGCTCAAGCTGCTGCTCAAGATCCGCTCGCGCGAGATCGACGTGGCCGCTCGGCTGCTGGCGCGCAGCGACGATCTGGAGGCCCTGGCGGCAGGCGTGCGCAAGGGACTGCCGATCCTGGAAGGCTGGCGGTTCGAGCAGTTCGGGCGCGATGCGCTGGCGCTGGTCGAAGGGCGCATGGCCTTCGCGATCGCCGATGGCCGGATCAAGATGACCCGCACCGAACTCGCCGTCGAGCCCGAAGAGGTGGTGGTGACCGCCGCGCTCGCGGAGCAGCCATGACCTCGTACCTTCCCACGCTCAAGCAGCTGCAATATCTCGTTGCGCTCGAGGAGCATGGGCATTTCGGCAAGGCAGCAGACGCCTGTTTCGTGACGCAGTCGACGCTGTCGGCGGGCCTGCGCGAGCTGGAGACTCTGCTCGGCGTGGTGCTGGTCGAACGCACGCGGCGCGTGGTGCGCTTCACCCCGCTCGGCAACAAGGTGGTCGCCAAGGCACACCGCATCCTGCGCGAGGCCGAGGAGCTTGCCGATCTCGTCCGCTCTTCGGGCAAGCCGCTGTCGGGCGACCTCAGGATGAGCGTGATCCCCACCATCGCGCCGTTCCTGCTGCCACGGCTGCTGCCCGGTCTGCGCCGCGAGCAGCCCGAGCTCAAGCTGTTCCTGCGCGAGGAGGTCAGCGGCGCAGCGGTCGAATCGCTGCACCACGGCCAGGTCGATTGCGTGCTGCTGGCGCTGCCCTTTCCGGCGGGCGATGTGGAGCATGAAATCCTGTTCAGCGATGCTCTTTATGTCGCCTTTCCCAAGGACGATCCGCGCGACCCGCCGGAAAAGGTCGCGCCCGAACTGATCGACGAATCGCGGCTGCTGCTGCTCGAGGACGGCCATTGCCTCAAGGACCATGCGCTCGCCGCCTGCAACCGGCCCGAATTGCGTGCGAGCGCGATGATGTTCGGCACCTCGCTGCACACGCTGGTGCAGATGGTCGACAACCGGCTGGGCCTGACCCTGCTCCCGCAGATCGCGATCGATGCGGGCATATTGAACAACACCGATGTCGTGGCGCGCCCGCTGCTCGCGGACCATGCCTCGCGCGACATCGCGATCATCTGGCGTCGCAACAGCCCCCGCGCCGAGGAATTCCGCATGCTCGCCGACATCCTGCGGCGCGGCCATGCCGAGGGGAAATGCGCGGGTTGAGTTTCAGTTGAGCGGCGTTTTCTGCCGTCACCCCCGCGAAGGCGGGGGTCCCGCTTCAGATAAATGGCTCGCCAAAAAGCGGGATTCCCGCTTGCGCGGGAATGACGAAAAACCAGTCGTGACCCGGTCAATCCATGTGCTTGATACCGACGCGCAGATAGTCCCAGCCGGTGACCAGCGTCAGGAGCGCTGCGGTCCATAGCGCGGCCAGGCCCAGTTGCTGCATCCATGGCTGGTCGGGAAAGCCGCCCGAGAAGATCAGCGTGCCGAGCGCGAGCAGCTGCAGCGTCGTCTTCCACTTGGCGAGCTGCGACACCGGCACCGAAACCTGCAATCCGGCGAGAAATTCGCGCAGGCCCGAAACGGTGATCTCGCGCAGCAGGATGATCAGCGCAGCGATGACGTGCAGCCCGTGGATGTTGCCATTGGCGCAGAGAATCAGGATCACCGCCGCGACCATGATCTTGTCCGCAATCGGATCGAGGAAGATGCCGAGCCTGGAGACCGCGCCCTGGGCGCGTGCCAGATAGCCGTCGAAATAGTCGGTAATGCCCATCAGGCAATAGACGACAAAGCCCATGAGATAGCCGGTCGCCCATTCGGGCCACCATAGCAGGGCGGCCAGCAAGGGCACGGTGACGATCCGCGAGAGCGTGAGGATGTTGGGCACGGTGAGCATAGGCTGTGCGCCTCATAACCGGATTATCCGACAATGGAAATGGCTTGACCGTCTGCCCCATGAACCCGATACGGCGGCCAAGGCTTTTCGTATCGCCGCTCGCCCGCACCGGGCAGGCCGGATGGCGGAGGGCCTTGCGGGCAAACCACCGAGGAACACTCAGCATGGCTTCAGCTGGCGCGCTTTTGAACAAGAGGCGCTTTCTCCCCCTGTTCGTGACCCAGCTGCTCGGCGCGTTCAACGACAATCTCTACAAGAACGCCATGGTTCTGTTCGTCGTGTACAGCGTGTACAACGACGAGACGGCGGAAACCTGGTTCAGCGCGATTGCGACCGCGATCTTCATCCTGCCGTTCTTCCTGCTGTCCGCGCTGGCCGGACAGCTTGCCGATACGCGCGACAAGGCGGTGATCATCCGCATCGTCAAGTTCTGCGAGATCATCATCATGCTGGTCGGCGGAACCGGGCTATACATGGCCTGGGCGGGCACCGCGGTGCACACGGTCGCCATACCGCTGATGATGCTGGCGCTGTTCGCCATGGGCATTCATTCGACCTTTTTCGGGCCGATCAAATACGCCATTCTGCCGCAGCACCTGAACGATGAAGAGGTGCTCGGCGGCACCGGGCTGGTCGAGGCAGGAACCTATATCGCCATCCTGCTCGGCACCATCCTGGCGGGATGGATTCCGGTCGAGGTAGCGGGCGTCGCGGTCGTTCTTACCGCGATCATCGGCTATTTCACTGGACGCCAGGTGCCGCCGGCCCCGCCGATGACCGAAGCGACCAAGCTCGATTTCAACTTCATCCGCGCTTCGATCGCGCTGATCAAGGCGACCACCCGGGTGCGTCGCGTATTCCTGGCAATCATCGCGATCAGCTTCTTCTGGACGATCGGCGCGGTGCTGTTCATCCAGTTCCCGCCGCTCGCCAAGAACGTGCTGACCGCCAGCAAGGAGGTCGCGAGCCTGTTTCTCGTGGTATTCTCGATCGGCGTCGCGATCGGATCGGTCGCGATCAACGCATTGCTCAAGGGCACCGTGTCGGCACGTTATTCGCCGGTATCGGTGATCGTCATGGGTCTGTTCGTCGTCGCGTTCTTCTTCGTCTGCCGTCAATGGGTGCCCGACGAGCCCGGATCGCTGTTCAGCGTGGGCGAGTTCGTCACCCATCCGATGGCGATCCCCTTGCTGCTCTCGCTGCTTGGCATTGCGGTCGCCGGCGGCATGTTCGTGGTGCCGCTCTATGCCTTTCTTACCACCACCGTGCACAAGAGCGAGGCGGCGCGCACGATTGCGGCGAACAATATCGTCAATTCCGGCGCGATGGTGATCGGCTCGCTGATCGCGATCGGCCTCAGCGTCGCCGGGCTCGACGTGATCTACCAGCTGCTGCTGAGTGCCGCGATGTGCGTGATTGCGGCCTGGCTCGGCCAGTTGCTCCACACGGCCAGTCTCGAGCCGCACGGCGAGCACGAGATGGACGTCTGAGCCGGGGTCAGTCGACGACCCTTACCAGTTTGCGCTCGAGCGGGGCGAGTACGCCGGACAGTTCGTGCCCGCGCTTGAGCACCGCACCGCCTTCTCCCACCAGCGCCCATTGGCCCTGCTTGCGGCGCAGCGCAGGACGCTTCTCGATGCGATATTCGGGCCGCTCGGTCGCCCGGCGGAAGGCAGAGAACACCGCCGCATCGCGGCCCAGGTCCATCGCATAATCGCGCCACAAGCCGGCTGCGACCATACGGCCATACAGGTCGAGAATGCGGCCAAGCTCCTCCCGGTCGAAACCGACCTGGCCCGGGGCTCCCGGCACCGGAAAGAGCGAAACGTTGCCGCCGATGCTCAAGCAGCGGTCCCGCTGTCACGATCAGGCTCGGCAGGCCGCGCGGCGCGGCGGGCCTCGTCACGCTCGTCGATCAGCTGCGCGATCCTCTCCTGCATCTGGCGGATCTCGCACTGCAGCAGCTCGAGCTTCTGCGTATTGGGATCGAACGTCTGGCTGCACGGCGTGCCATATTGCACGAACCCGCGCTGCTTTTCGGCAGCGTCGACCGGCGTCGGCCGCGCTGGAATGCCGACCATCACCGATCCCGGAGCGACATCCTTGGTCACCACCGCATTGGCGCCGATGCGGGCGCCCTTGCCGACGGTCACCGGGCCCAGGATCGCTGCGCCCAGGCTGACGATGACATCGTCCTCGATCGTGGGGTGACGCTTGCCGCCTACGCCATCGGTGGGGTTGCGCCCGCCGAGCGTCGCGCCCTGATAAATCGTGACATTGTCGCCAATGACGGCGGTCTCACCGATGACGACGAAGCCATGATCGACAAAGAAGAACTTGCCGATCTGCGCGCCCGGATGGATGTCGATCGCCGTCAGAAAGCGCGAGATATGGTTGACCAACCGGGCGAGGAAATACAGCTCTCCGGTAAACAGCCAGTGCGCCACGCGGTGCAGACCTAGCGCAAGCACACCCGGATAAAGCAGGATTTCCCAGCGGGAGCGCGGAGCAGGGTCGCGCACGCGGATCGAGTCCAGATATTCGCTCAGTGCGCCGAACATGCGCCATCCCTTTGCAGCTGCGTTTGCCGCTAGATAAACCCTGGTCTGGCGTTTTACCAGTAGGGCCGCTCAGATTGCGGTTGCCCGCAGCCCGAGAAACTGCGCCAAACGCCGATGGCGGCGCTCGACCACCTCGCCCATCAGGGCCTTGTCGCGCGGTTCCAGCACCAGTTCGAGCGCATCGCCGCTGCGCTGCAATCGCGATCGGCGCAAGACATCGTGCGTGCCCGCCGCGAGCCTTTGTGCCAGGCGCATCGCCAGTCCCCAACCGATCGCCCGGTTGAGCATGGCATCCGATGCGACATGGCGTTCGAGCGGGAACGGACGCGGCCCACCGCCGAAATTGGTATAGAGCGCCTGCCCGATCATTGACCGCCCGATGACATCGATGCCGACCCAGTTGCCATGCAGCGCGATCTCCAGCCCGCGTTCGGCGCGAAAATCGGGGCTCGCCTGCCAGGCTACATCGGACAGGTGGCACGCCGCCATCAGCCAGCGCTGCCATTCGGGCGGGTCGTCGCCGAAAACCGGCGCTATCCAGTCGAACAACGGCCGCGCATCCTCGCCGAAGCGCGACTGCAGCTGGCCGAAACGTTCGGTGGCGACGAGCAGCGGATCGCGCTGGCGTACCTCCGGGTCCATCCGGGCGTAGAGCAGGCCCTCGCGCAGGCCGAAGGACGACAGCACGAAGGCGTTCGGCTTCACCAGGTCTCGCATCATCCGGAGCAGCGCGATCGCATCGGGCAGCGTCTCGATGCGCGACGGCGCGAGCCCGGTTGCCTGGCGCAGCGCATCCCGCTCCATGCTGCGATAGCCCGCCAGCACCTTTTCCGGCCGTGCGACATCGATCCGGTACTGGTGCAGAACCTTGAGCGGATAGGCCGTCAGGTGCATGTCAAGCCGCCCGAAAGCGCGCCAGGAGCCGCCGACGAGATAGAAGGGCTTGCCCGGATGCGCGGCGAGCCACGGATAGGCCGCCACCATCTTCTTGAAAGTACGCGACAGCGCCGCCGAATCGCCGCGCCGGATGGCGGCCGCGCGCAGCACGCCGAGCGGCAGGGTGGCGGTATCGAGCACCTCGCCACCGGCGACGCGCGCAAGATCGAGGCTGCCGCCGCCCAGGTCTCCGACAATGCCGTCGGCATCGGGAATAGCCGAAATCACGCCCAGACCCGCCGTGCGCGCCTCGTCATCGCCCGACAGGATCGTGATATCCAGACCCAGCGCCTCGACCTTGCGGGTGAATTCCTCGCCATTGCCGGCATCGCGCACCGCCGCGGTCGCCACGCACACGGTCTCGTCGACATCCATTTCGCGCGCGACGATCCGAAAACGTTCGAGCGCCTGGATGGCGCGCGCCATCGATGGCTCGTCGATCATGCCGGTTTCGGCAAGCGAGCGCCCCAGCCCGGCCATGACCTTCTCGTTGAAGATCAGCGCCGGATTGCGCCGCGGTCCGGAGAACACCACCAGGCGCACCGAATTGGAGCCGATATCGATGATCGCGGTACGATAGAGGTGAACCGGCTGGTTCTGCTTGCGAATGAAGAAATTCACGGGGACGTCCGGCTCAATCGATCTTCGCGGCGCGCCGATGCAGGCTGAGCTTGGGCACGTCCTCGCTATGCTTGAGCGCCTTGCCACGGCCCGAAAGCGACGGATTTGTCATGAAATAGCGGTGCAGATTGAATGGCTTGTCCTCGGTTTTTATCCGATGATAGCAACCATCGGCATCCAGTTCCCAGCTCTGTTCGTTGTCGAGCAGATTGGCAACCATGACCTGTTCAAGCACCTGATCGTGTACCGTGGGGTTCTCGATCGGCAGCATGTACTCGACGCGCCGATCGAAATTGCGCGGCATCCAGTCGGCCGAACTGATGAAGACCTTCGCCTTGTCATTTGGCAGCGCATCGCCATTGCCGAAGGCCCAGATGCGGCTGTGCTCGAGAAACCGCCCGACGACCGACTTCACCCGGATATTGTCCGACAGACCGGGCACGCCGGGGCGCAGGCAGCAGATGCCGCGGATGATCAGCTCGATCTGAACTCCGGCGCTGCTCGCCGCATAGAGCTTCTCAATCATGGCGGGGTCAACCAGCGAGTTCATCTTGGCCCAGATCGCTCCGATCCGCCCGGCCCGCGCCTCTTCCATCTCGTGATCGATCAGCGCGATCAGATCCTTGCGCAGATCGCGCGGCGACATGGAGAGCAGTTCGAGTTGCTCAGGCTCGACATAGCCGGTGATGTAATTGAACAGCTGCGCGGCATCGCGTCCGGCGCGCGGATCGGCGGTGAAGAAGCTCAGATCGGTATAAATGCGCGCGGTGATCGGGTGGTAGTTGCCGGTGCCAAAATGGCAATAGGTGCGGAATCCCTCGGGCTCGCGCCGCACCACCATCGAGATCTTGGCGTGGGTCTTCCACTCGATAAAGCCATAGACGACCTGCACTCCGGCGCGTTCGAGCGCGCTGGCCCAGAGCAGATTCTGTTCTTCGTCGAACCGGGCCTTGAGTTCGACCACGGCCGTAACCGACTTGCCCGCCTCTGCCGCAGCGATCAGCGCGTTGATCACCGCCGACTGCTTGCCCGCGCGATAGAGCGTCTGCTTGATCGCCACCACATCGGGGTCCGCCGCGGCCTGTTTGAGGAAGGCGATGACGACCTCGAAGCTTTCATAAGGGTGGTGGACGACGATGTCCTTGCTTCGGATAGCTGCAAAACAATCGCCGTTATGCTCTCGAATTCGTTCAGGAAAACGTGGCGTATAGGCTGGGAATTTCAGGTCGGGGCGATCCTCGTCGACCAGCGCGGCAAGATCGCCGATACCCAGAAAGCCGTCATCCGACGACTTGGTCCCGCCCTCGTGCAGCAGATTGTCGTCGAGCAGCTGCGCCAGCCCCTTGTCCATCAGCCGCGATGTCTCCAGGCGGATCACCTGACCCCGCCGCCGGCGTTTCAGCGCCGTGCGGAAATAGAGCACCAGGTCCTCGGCCTCTTCCTCGACCTCGATATCGCTGTCACGGATGATACGGAACAGCCCCGATCCGCGCACGTCATAGCCGGGAAACAGCTTGTCGGCGAACGCCACGACGATCTTCTCGAGCGCCAGATACAGGCCCCGCCCCCCGGCAATGCGCAGGAAACGCGGCATGGTGGCCGGCAGCATTACCAGTTCGCGCACCGTCTTGCCATCCGACCGGCGCTTGAGATCGAAGATCAGGCTCAGCCCCTTGTTGGGGATGAACGGAAAGGGATGCGCCGGATCGAGCGCCTGCGGGGTGAGCACCGGGAAGATCTGCGTCACGAAATGCTCGCGCAGCCAGGCCCGGTCGGTTTCGCCCAGATCCTCGACATTGGCTTCGACCACGCCGGTATCGGCAAGCAGCGTCCGCAATTCGCTCCACACGCGCTGCTGCTCGGCATTCAGCCGGTCGACGGCCCGTTCGATCGCGGCAAGCTGCTGCACCGGCGTGCGCCCGTCGGCCGAGCGCTCCTCGACATGCTGCGCGACCTGACCGACCAGCCCGGCGACGCGGACCATGAAGAACTCGTCGAGATTGTTGCCCGAGATCGACAGGAAACGCAGCCGTTCGAGCAAGGGATGGCGCGGATTGCACGCCTCTTCGAGCACGCGATCGTTGAACGCCAGCCAGCTCAGCTCTCGGTTGAAATAGCGGCGTTGCGATTCGATAGAACCCGCCGGTTTCGCTTCGATCTCAGTCGGTTGGGCTGCCATCGGTTCCTGCCAGTTTCACCAGTGCCTCGCGCACCAGTCTTTGGCCGATCGGGCGCTGCATTGCCAGCGCCATCTCGTCGATCGTGCGCGCCAGGTCGCGAATGGCGGGATAGGATCGCTCGGTGCGCAACGCGGCATAATGCGCCAGGCCATCGGGCAAGGCGAGCCCGGCCCGTGCGAGCAGTTTCTGCAACAGCAGCTGCGTCATCTCCTCGTCGGGCGGCGGAATCTCGATCAGCAACGATGCCCCGAGGCGCGACAGCAGATCGGGCAGCTTAATGCCCCATTTGCCCGGCGGCGTGCTCGCGGCAAACAGCACCGGCAGCCCCTGAGTTTGCGCCCGGTTCCAGGCATGGAACAGCGCCTCGTCGCTCTCGCCATCGGCATTGTCGATAAAGTCACCGCCAGAGCCTGCGGCAAAGGCCCTGCCGATCACGGTCTTGCCCGATCCCGTCGGGCCGATCAGTACCGCCGCGCCAAAGGGCAGCCGGGTCCAGTCGAACAGCCGGTCGATCGCCGCACGGTTCGCGGCAGTGACCAGGAATTCGCTGTCACCGTCCGGTCCGGCTGCCGCAAAGGGCAGAGCGAACTGGCGAGTCATGTCATCCGCCGCCGGGCGCCGGGGCCGCGCGCGATATGCGCAGCACCCCTGCCCCCTGCTGGACGCGGAAACCGCGTGCCTCGAGCGCGCCGCGCAGCGCATCGATATCGATCTGCGCATTGACCTGCATCACCGACGTGCCGCCCAGGGCAAGGCTGGCGGTGCTGGCGGAATTGACGCCCGGAATGCTGCGCACGAGCCGTTCGCCCGCCTGCACGGCCGCCACATCGGGGGTGTCGAACTGGATCGAGATGATCTGCGTGCCCGTGGTCAGACCGCCCGATTCGACGGGCATATCCTCGGCCAGGCTGTCGTCGAGCATCTCCTCGACCACTTCGACCGGCTTCTCGATGATCAGCGAGGAATCGGGGCGGAGTTCGCCGGAGCGGACGGCGCCGGCATAGATGCGGTCGAGCCGCTTGATGCCCTGATCGAGCATCGCGGCCAGCCCGTCGCTGTTGCGGGCCTTCAGCGTGAAGCTACCCAGCAGGCGGCTATCCGGGCCGAAGCGCGCAGCAAAGCGCCCGGTGATCGGCCCGCCGGGATATTGCCGTTCGACCTGCACCACCGGGATGACCACATCGGCAGCGCCGAACTGGTCGAGAATGAGGCGCCACCAGGTGCGGCTGCGGCGTCCGGTCTGCGCGGCGTTGACCAGCAGCGAATCCGCGCCCGATCCGTAAGGACGGATATAATCGACAATGCTTTCGGCGGTGCGATAACGCGCCCAGGCTGCCTGCCAGGGCGTGCGGTTCTCGAAGGTCTGCGCCGAGCCGCCGCTGATATAGATGGGCACCACCAGCATCGGCGCCGATCGCAGCACCGATCCGCTGACACCGAGCAGCTCACCGGCACGCGCACGATCGAACAGCACACCCAGGGTGGCGATATAGCGGCGCGGGCCGATCTGCTCGTTCTCCACGACGATCGCCGAGACGATGCCGTCGAGAGCCGAATCGCTGAGCTTGGGCGCTGCGCCCGAACGGTTCATCTGCGACCACAGCTTCTGCCAGCCCTTGCGCTGCGCGTCGCGCCAGGCGTTGGAGCGCGCCTCATCGGCATTCTTGCCCGAGCCATCAACCTTGACCCCGCTCACCTCGAAATCGCCGCCGCTGGCAATCGGCGGAATGCCGCGATCGCCCTCGATCTGGGCATAGACCAGCGCGCCCGCGCCGAGCAGCAGCGCGAACAGGGCGAAGGCGATCCAGACGCGCGAAAATCGGGGCGCCGGACGTTGCAGGGGCAGGCTGGTGATCAATGTATCCTAGCTTCAAACAACCGCGCGAAAACGAGCTTGTCGCCCCCTGCCCGTCTCCGGCGGCGGCGAGGCCGCTCTTTTGGCGACAATGGCGTGGAAATCCAAGCGAGAAGTCGCTAACCGCTCTGGCCATGACTGACAAGACCGGCGACGCGCCCAATCCGACTTCCTACAGCTATGCCCAGGCAGGCGTTTCGATTGCCGCGGGCAATGCACTGGTCAAGGCGATCGGCCCGCTGGCCAAGGCGACGGCCCGCCCCGGCGCCAATGCCGAACTGGGCGGCTTTGGCGGCTTTTTCGATCTCAAGGCCGCCGGGTTCAAGGACCCGCTGCTGGTCGCCGCGAACGACGGCGTGGGCACCAAGGTCAAGCTCGCGATCGATCATGACCGGCATGATGCGATCGGCATCGATCTGGTCGCGATGTGCGTCAACGATCTGATCGTACAGGGTGCCGAGCCGCTGTTTTTCCTCGACTATTTCGCCACCGGCAAGCTTGATACGGGCGTGGCCGAGCGTGTCGTCGCAGGCATTGCCGATGGCTGCAAGCTCGCCGGATGCGCGCTGATCGGCGGCGAGACCGCAGAAATGCCGGGCATGTATGCGCCGGGCGATTATGATCTCGCGGGCTTCTGCGTCGGTGCGGTCGAGCGCGACGAGGTGCTGACCGGCGCCCGCGTGAAGCCGGGCGACGTTCTGCTGGGCCTTGCCTCCTCGGGCGTGCATTCGAACGGTTATTCGCTTGTCCGCCGCCTGGCCGCGGACAAGAGCTGGAAGATGAACCGCCCCGCGCTGTTCGACCAGGAGATTCTGCTCATCGACGCACTGATCGCGCCGACGCGAATCTATGTCTCCTCGCTGCTGCCGGTGGTGAAATCGGGCCGGATCGCGGCCATGGCGCATATCACCGGCGGCGGGTTGCTCGAGAATATCCCGCGCGTGCTACCCGAAGGCGCGCATGCGCATGTCGATGCCGATGCCTGGGCGCAGACCCGGCTGATGGCGTTCCTGCAGGCGCAGGGAAATATCGAGCCCGAGGAAATGGCGCGCACCTTCAACTGCGGCATCGGCATGGCGCTGGTGGTGGCCGAAAGCGATGTCGCCAGCGTGACCGCCGATCTGGAAGCGGCGGGCGAGACCGTCCACCGAATCGGCCGCATCGATGCAGGCGACAAGGGCTGCACCGTCAGCGGATCGATCGAGACCTGGAGCGCGAAATCGGCGTGGAGCGCCACCCATGCCGGCTAAAGCCCGGCTCGCCATACTGATTTCGGGCAGCGGCACCAACATGGCCGCGTTGCTCTATGCCTCGCGCGCGCCGACCTGCCCCTATGAGGTGGTGCTCGTCGCCTCGAACGATCCGGATGCAGGCGGGCTGAAGTTGGCCGCAGCCGAGGGCGTCCCAACCTTCGCATTGTCGCATAAGGGGATGGACCGCGAGAGCCATGATGCGGCGATGGACAAGGCAATCCGGCAATCGGGTGCGGACCATGTCGCGCTTGCCGGATACATGCGCATCCTCACCCCCGGTTTCGTCCGCAGCTGGGAGGGACGGATGTTCAACATCCACCCCTCGCTGCTGCCCAAGTACAAGGGGCTCCACACGCACCAGCGCGCTCTCGACGCCGGTGACAAGGTCGCGGGGTGCAGCGTGCACCTGGTAACGGCCGAGCTCGATGACGGCCCGGTGCTCGGCCAGACCGAGGTCGCGATCCTGCCCGGCGACAGCGCCGAGAGCCTCGCCGCACGCGTGCTGATCGCCGAGCATCAGCTCTATTCGCGCACGCTTGCTGATTATGTCGCGCGCGAGAGCGATCCCGACTGGATCGTCGCCAAGGTCGGCGAACTGGCGCTTGCGCTGCCCGAGACCGACGCGCGCCCTTCGCACGGCGCGCCCGGCTGGCGCGTCGGCGGCGAGAAGGCCGGCAAATATTTCGCCTATGTCTCGATCCACCATCATGGCGAGGAAGCGATCGCGCTGCTCGTCAAGACGAGCGGCGCGGACGAGCAGGCCGCGCTGGTCGATCAGGACCCCGAACTTTATTACCTGCCCAAATTCTACGCGCCGTCGGGCTGGATCGCGATCCGGCTCGATACGGGCCGCACCGATTGGGACCATATTGCCGACTGGCTGCACCGCAGCTGGCGCAGCGTCGCGCCGAAGCGGCTGACCAGGTTCATGGACATCGCGGCGGAATTCTGATCGGCGGCGTTACCTGCGGGCCTCCGCCCAGAGTCGCCCCAGAATCAGGTCGATCTCCGGCGGATCGAACGGATCGAGCCCCGAGCCCGGATAGAAGGTCATCTCGCCGAAGCGCGGTGCTCCGTCGATCTCGTAGAAATCGACGCGGACGAAATCGAAGCCCTGCCCCAGCGTTTCGGCAGCCTCGATCATCCGGTCCAGCGAGCTTGGCCTGGCAGGGTCGGGATCGCGTGTCGGCGACGAGAAGCGCCGCCATTGGCGGTCGAACAGCATCCAGCGATGCCGCGTCTCGCGTTCCAGATGCACCTGGATGCACGCCACCTCGCCGCCGAAGACATAGAGCTTGTAGTCGATGGGGAGCTGCCCATCTGTGCCGATAAAGGGTTCGACCAGCAGCCCGCGCGGGATCTCAAGATAGAGCCATTCATCGAGCCAGAGGCCATAGGGCTGGGCCATCCAGGCCTTGCTCCTGCGTCGCACCGCCTCCCAGTCATCGCGCAAACTGCGGACAAAGGCGCGTTGATTGCAGCCATGGCGCGACTTGACGACCAGCGGCAGGGGCCAGCTTGGAATTTTCGGCAGCACGTCACCCTGCCAGAGCGTTGGGGTGGTCCATTCGCGTCCGAGCCGGTCGGCGACATAGGCCTTGGCGGCGACCTTGTCCGAGCAGACCGGCATTCGCGGGTCGCGGTCGATCAGCTTGCGGCGCTGGACGAATTCGGTGAAGCGTCGGGGATCTTCCAGGTCCGGCAGGCGATGGTGCCGCCAGAAATAAGTCATCGCGATCCGCAGCCTGGCCAGGCGATCGCGGGTGCCTCGCATTTGCGGCGATGCCAGCGCTGCCGGGTTCAGATCGGGCCCGGCAGCGCGTGGCATGATGATCAGCCGACGATTTCTTCCGGCTTGAAGAAATAGGCGATCTCGATCGCGGCATTCTCTTCGCTGTCCGAACCGTGGACCGAGTTCGCTTCGATGCTTTCGGCCAGTTCCTTGCGGATGGTGCCGGGCTCAGCATTTGCGGGGTTGGTGGCGCCCATGATGTCGCGGTTGCGCTTCACGGCGTCTTCGCCTTCCAGCACCTGCACGACGACGGGGCCCGAGATCATGAACTCGACCAGTTCACCGAAGAAGGGACGCTCGCGGTGGACGGCGTAGAAGCCCTCGGCCTGTTCGCGGGTCATGTGGATGCGCTTGGAAGCGACGACGCGCAGGCCGGCTTCTTCCAGCATCTTGGTGACCGCGCCGGTCAGGTTGCGACGGGTGGCGTCGGGCTTGATGATCGAAAAGGTCCGGGTGACGGCCATGGGGATGCTCCTGCTTTAGGTGATATGCCTCGCGCACGCACGGCGCGATTCGCCGCCGCCCCTAGCGGGCCGTATGGTGCGCTGCAAGAAAAACCGCCGAAAGACCGGCCGGGTACGCCCGTTCAGCCGGCCCCTGCGATCAGCGTGATCGACGATCCGGCATCCGCAGGGGCAACCTGCAAGGTGAACGAGCCACCGTCCTTGGCTCCTGCAATCGCGCGCATGTCACCGGTGGTGATCTCTGTCTCGACCTTGAAGCCCTTGCCCTCGACCGACTTGCGATACCAGGCGATGACGGCATCGGGCTTGGCGCTGCTTTCCATGACGACCATGGCACCCTTGTTGCCATCGCTGTTGCTGTTCATCGTCGAGACGACCTTGGCGCCCGGATAGACTTCCAGCCCGAACGGCAGCTTGGCATCGGTTGCACCGGCGTTGATGTTGACGGTAGCCGAGCCGTCCGCGCTGGTGATCTTGACCTCCGACGCGTCGCCATCGCCCTCGCGGGTGACCTTGACCTCGTTGCCCTCGGCATCGCTATAGACGGTCTTCTCGCCGCCGCAGCCTGCCAGCAGCACCACCGCTGCGACTGCCATCAAAGAGTTGCGCATTCCACCGTCTCCTATGGTTCGCGCGCATCCTGACGCTTGCCGGGGGTCTGTTCAACCCATTTGCCGCCATCCTGCTTCCAGTAATGCCGCTCCAGCCCTTTGCGTTCGCCCAGCGCGACCCAGGCCTTGCGCGCATCGGCGATCGTCGCCTCGCCGAACAGCAGGAACACCCGATCGAAGCCCAGCGCCTCATCGCGCCACTGCCCGTCCGCCAGCGCGATGAACCGCGCGCCATTGGCGGGCTCCACCCGATCGGCGAGCAGGATCGGCTGCACCTGGGGATTAGGCCCATCGATCTCGCCATGCGCGAGGAAACTGTCGGGCTTGAGCGACCACAACGCGGTGCTCAGCGCCTGGCGATGCCCGGCATCGGATGACAGCACCAGCATGCGCTGCCCATGCGCCAACGTGCGCTCCGCCAGAAGCGGCAGCACCCGCTCAGCGGGATCGCGCGTCAGGTGATAGAAATCGACCTGCATTTCAGCCCCTTCGCATCATGCATCGTCATTCCCGCGAAAGCGGAAATCCTGATCAGGCAGTGACCCTTGTGCAAAAGCGGCCCCCCCGCCTTCGCGGGGGTGACCTCGAAAACCACCACTCGAGAGTTCGGATCAATTCTCGAAATTATCCGCAATCCACTGATTCAGAAGGCGAACGCCATAACCGGTCGCGCCCTTGTCCCAAACCGGGCCGGGCTTGTCCGCCCAGACCATGCCGGCGATGTCGAGATGGGCCCATTTGACGCCGGGCTTGATGAAGCGCTGCAGGAACTGCGCTGCGGTGATCGACCCCCCGCCCTTGGCCCCGACATTCTTCATGTCGGCAATCGGGCTGTCGATCATCTTGTCATAGGCGCTGCTCAGCGGGAAGCGCCACAGCGGATCGCCCGCCAGCTTGCCTGCTGCGGTCAGCTTTTCGGCAAGGCCATCGTCATTGCTGAACAGCCCGGCATGCTGATCGGCCAGCGAGATGATGATTGCACCGGTCAGCGTCGCCAGATCGACGATATATTCGGGTTCGTAATTCTCCTGCGCCCAGTGGAGCGCATCGCACAGCACCAGACGGCCCTCGGCGTCGGTATTGATCACCTCGATCGTCTGGCCCGACATGCTGGTCACCACGTCGCCGGGGCGCTGGGCATTGCCGTCGGGCATGTTCTCGACCAGCCCGCAAATGCCGACGACATGCGCCTTGGCCTTGCGTCCGGCGAGTGCCTTCATCGTGCCCGCGACCGCGCCTGCGCCGCCCATATCCCATTTCATGTCTTCCATGCCGGCAGCGGGCTTGATCGAGATGCCGCCGGTATCAAAGGTCACGCCCTTGCCGACCAGAACCACCGGCTTGGCCTTTGCGTCGCCGGTGCCGTTCCAGCGCATCGCGATCAGCCGCGGCGGACGGACCGAGCCCTGCGCAACGCCGAGCAGCGCGCCCATGCCCAGCTTGGCCATTTCTTCCTGGCCCAGCACGGTGATCTCGACGCCGAGCGATTCCAGATGCCTGCAGCGTTCGACAAAGCTTTCGGGATAGATGACATTGGCCGGCTCGGTCACCAGATCGCGGGTGAAGGCGACGCCCTCGGCAATCGCGGCCTGGTCGGTCCACACCGCACCAAGGCCCGCTGGCCCATTGACGACGCCGATCTCGCCCAGGCTCACCTTCTGCTTCGCGGGCAGCTTGGTGCGATAATGATCGTGCGCCCAGCTGCGCAGCGTCGCACCGAACAGGAACTGGCTCGCGCCCTCGCGATTGCCGCCCAGCGCGCCAAGCCCCATGTCGACGGCGAGCGAGACCACGCCCGAGCGCTGATATTTGGCGACCAGCTGACCGCCGGCGCGCTCCAGATCGGTGCGCGACTGACCGCCAGTGCCGACCAGCGCGACGCGCAGCGTCTTGCCTCCTTCGCCCACGAAAATGTCGAACACCTCGCCCGCGCCGCCCTCGAAACGCGCCGCTTTCGCGCCATCGATCACCACTTTGCCGGATTCGAGCGGCAGGTTGAGGCTGGCCAGCTCATCCTTGGCGACCGGATAGGCGATCACGGCATAAGCGTCTGCGGAAGCGTCGAAAACAATGTTCATCAAAGGGTCCCCGAAAGGCGGGCCGGTCGGCCGGTTAATCGATTGTGAACCATGTCGAGCCTAAGACGGAGCGGCGCAAAGGGGCGACACGGCGCTGCGTGCCATATTGGTGGCAGATCGCAGCTTGCAAGCGATAGGACAGGTTCGGTTTGTTTGCCAGCATTTGCCGCAGCCTTAAACGGACCATCGAAAGCGGTTTGCGCTCGGGCTTTTGCAGTGCAATAGGCGCGATTCTGGCGCGTGGACGGCCCGTGATTCTGGGCGATGACAACCACCGCATGAATCGACGGATGGCTGGCTTGCGCTTTTCACGGACAGGTTTGTTGCTGGGATCAGCGCTGCTCGCAGCGCAGGCAGCCCCTGCGCTCGCCGCCGATCAGGCCGCAGCGCAACCCGTCTGCACGCGCACCAGCTATCTGCTCGGCGAAAATCTGACGTTCACGCGCAAGGACATCGTGCAATATGCCGATGAACAGAACGCGCCTGCCGCAGGCGCCGCCGGCGAAGAACAGCAGGTCATCGAGTTTACCGCCGACCGGCTCGATTACGACAGCAATGCCGATGTCGTCACTGCCACCGGCAACGTGCTGCTGGTCCGCGCAGACCAGTCGCTGGTCGCCGACAGCGTCACCTGGGATCGCAAGACCGGCCAGGTCCGCGCCAATGGCGGCGTCCAGATCACCGATGCCGAAGGCAACAAGCTCTATGGCGATTCGATCGAGCTGACCGAATCGATCCGCGACGGCGTGATCGAGAATATCCTGGTCGTGCTCGAAGCCGGCGGCCGCATGGTCGCCAGCCGTGGCACCCGGACCGATGGCGTCATCACGCTCGAAAATGCCGCCTATTCGGCCTGTCTGGTGGAAACCCCCACCGGCAAGCCCAAGAAGCCGAGCTGGCAGCTCCGCGCGATCAAGGTCGTCTACAACCCTGCCGACAAGCGCGTGCGCTATGATGGCGCGCGGCTCGAGCTGTTCGGCCTGCCGGTCATTCCGATGCCGGGGCTCAGCCACCCGGTCGGCGAAGGCAGCGGATCGGGCATACTCGTTCCCGATATCCGCTTCAGCCAGGCCAATGGCGTTCAGCTCAGCCTGCCTTATTATATTAGCCTGGCGCCCAATCGCGACCTGACCGTCACCGGATCGGTGTTCACCGAAGCGCTTCCCATGGTGAATGCGACCTATCGCGCGCTCACCGATCGCGGCGCCTATCAGATCACCGGCTATGCCACTGCCGGATCGCGCATTCCAGTGGGTGCCGGCAATGTCGCGCCGGACAGCCAGAACGATTTTCGCGGCTATTTCGATGCGACCGGGCGGTTCCAGCTGGACGAGGCGTGGAGCATCAGCGGATCGATCCGTGCGGTTACCGACCGCACCTTCCTGCGCCGCTATGACGTGAGCCGCGAAGACCGGCTGCGCTCGACGATCGAGGCGGAGCGGATCGGGCCGAACAGCTATTTCTCGCTGGCTGGCTGGGCGACGCAGACCTTGCGCGTCAATGATCCGCAGGGCCAGGTGCCAATCGCGCTGCCGGTGGTCGACTGGCGCTATCGCATGCCCAACCAGGTTGCAGGCGGGAAGGTCGAGTTCCAGCTCAACACGCTCGCCATCGGCCGCACCTCTGGCCAGGACACGCAGCGGGCCTTTGCACAGGCCCGCTGGGACATGCGCCGCCTGACCGGCCTGGGCCAGGAATTCACGCTGACCGCATTGGCGCGCGGCGACGTCTACAACAGCAGCGACAATGCGCTCACCAACACGCTGATCTATCGCGGCGAGTCCGGACTCAGGGCGCGCGCCAGCGGATCGATCGCGGCGGACATGCGCTGGCCGTTCGTCGGCGAGGCCTTTGGCGGCACCCAGGTGCTGAGCCCGCGCGTGCAGGTCGTAGCGACTCCCACCACGGGCAATCTGGAACTGCCCAACGAGGATTCGCGCGCGATCGAACTGGAAGACAGCAACCTCTTCTCGCTCAATCGCCTGCCCGGCTATGACCGGATGGAAGAAGGCGTGCGCGTCGTCTACGGTGTCGAATGGTCGCTCCAGCGCCCGGGCATGCAATTGAATGCCGTCGTCGGACAGAGCTATCGCTTCGATGACGAGCGCGATTTCCTGCCCGAAGGCACGGGCCTCGGCAACCGCACGTCGGACGTGGTCGGCCGGCTCGACCTCAAGCTGCGCAACTTCATCCGCTACACCCACCGCTTCCGGCTCGACAAGGACAACCTGGCCGTGCGCCGGAACGAAGTCGATGTCACCGTGGGTGGTCGCCAGACCTATGTCCAGGTCGGCTATCTCAGACTCAACCGCGATATCGGTCCGGAAATCGAGGACCTGCAGGACCGCGAGGAACTGCGTGTTGCAGGCCGGGTGCGCATCGCGCGCTACTGGTCGATCTTCGGCGCAGGCGTGTTCGATCTCAGCGACCGCGAGGAAGACCCGGCGCTTCAGGCCGACGGCTTCCAGCCGATCCGCACGCGGCTGGGCGTCGCCTATGAGGATGACTGCCTCGAGCTCGGCGTTACCTGGCGGCGCGACTATATCCCGGTGGGCGATGCCCAGCGCGGCGATACCTTTCTGCTGCGTGTCGCCCTGCGCAACCTTGGCTTTTGATCGCAAAGGCGATATTCACCGCCCCGCTCAGCCACGGTTAAGCCGATTTTGGGCAAGGGGTCGCTTTGTCCCATTCAGGAAGATATGAGCTTGCACGCATTGAACACTATCGCGATCCGTACCCGCAAGCTGGCCCGGACCACGCTGGCCAGCGCGCTGATCGCCGGCCTCGCCCTCCCCGCCACCGGCCAGACGGTGCAGGATGACGCGGCGGCGATGCCCGACACCTCGCTCAAAGTGCCCGAGGGGCTGACGATCTTCGGCAAGCAGGACCCGAATGTCCGCCGCGCCACCGCGATCGTCAACAGCGAGATCATCACCGGTACCGATATCGACGAGCGCGTGGCGCTGATCCTCGCAGCCAACGATGCGCCCGTATCGGAAGAAGAGCGTCAGCGCCTGCGCCTGCAGGTCCTTCGTAACCTGATCGATGAGACACTGCAGATCCAGGAAGCTGCCGCCAACGACATCAAGGTCGACGAGAACCAGGTCGAGCGGACCTATGCGCAGGTCGCGCAGCAGAATTTCCGTCGCGATACCGGCGCGCTCGACAAGTATCTGGCCAGCATCGGCTCTTCGCCGCGTTCGCTCAAGCGCCAGATCCGCGGCGAACTCGCGTGGCAGCGCCTGCTCGGCCGCAACGTCACTCCCTTCATTAACGTCTCCGAAGAGGAGGTGAAGGAAGTCATCGAGCGCTTGAAGGCCAACAAGGGTACCGAGGAATATCGCATCGGCGAGATCTACCTCTCCGCCAACTCGCAGAACCGCGCCGAAGTCGCCAAGAACGCCGCGCAGATCGTGCAGCAGCTGCAGCAGGGCGGATCGTTCGTCGCCTATGCTCGCCAGTTTTCCGAAGCGTCGACCGCAGCGGTGGGCGGCGATCTCGGCTGGATCCAGCTTGGACAGCTGCCGCCAGCGCTGGGCGTCGTTGCACGCGACATGCAGGTCGGCCAGCTCGCGGGGCCGATCGAAATTCCCGGCGGCTTCTCGCTGATCTATCTGATCGACAAGCGCCAGGTGCTGACCGCCAACCCGCGCGATGCCCTGCTCGGCCTCAAGCAGCTGTCGATCGCCTTTCCGCCCGGCATCTCCGAAGCTGAAGCGACCAGGCGCGCGTCCGAGTTCGCCTCGGCCACACGGCAGATCAAGGGTTGCGGCGCGGCCGACGAGATCGCCAAGCAGCTCGGCGCCACCGTCACCAACAACGATCAGGTGCCCGTGCGCGAACTGCCTGCGCCGCTGCAGGACACGCTGATCGCGCTGTCGATCGGCGAAGCGACCCAGCCCTTCGGCTCGGTCAAGGACGGCGTGCGCGTCCTTGTCCTGTGCGGCCGCGATGATCCTTCGGCCGATGGCGGCCCCAGCCCCGAACAGCTGATGGCCAATATGGAAGAGGAAAAGGTCAATCGTCGCGCGCAGATCTATCTGCGCGACCTTCGCCGCGACGCCGTGATCGAGTATAACTGATGCACCCCGGTCGGTGCCTCGCGTGACGCAATTGCTGGCCATTTCGGCCGGTGATCCTGCCGGTATCGGCCCGGAAATCATCGGCAAGAGCTGGGACGCGCGCGAGGCCGAGGGTCTGACGCCGTTTTTCGCGGTAGGCGACCCACGCGCGTTCGAGGCTGTTTGGCACGGACCGATCGAGGTGATCGGCGACCCCGGGGAGGCGCGAGATGCCTTTGCCACTGCCTTGCCCGTGCTGCCGGTCATCGACAGCGGCCCGGTGATCCCCGGCGAACCCGATCTCGACGGCGCGCGCTGCGCGCTGCAAGCACTGGAAATGGGCGTGGGTCTGGCGCGCGCAGGTACCGCATGCGGCATCGTGACGGGGCCGATCTCGAAGATCCAGCTGCAGAAGGTCGGTTTCAACTTTCCCGGCCAGACCGAATTCATCGCCGAGGCCTGCGGCGTTTCGCGCCAGAATGTCGCGATGCTGCTCGCCGGTCCCGATCTGCGGGTCATTCCGATCACGGTGCATATCGGTATCGCCGATGTGCCGGGGGCGCTGTCGACCGAGCTGATCGTCAACCGCGCGCGCGCCGCAGCCAAGGGCATGGCGCGCAATTTCGGCATCGAGCGCCCGCGCCTCGCCATTGCCGGGCTCAACCCGCATGCGGGCGAACAAGGCAGCATGGGCCGCGAGGAGATGGAGATCATCCAGCCCGCAATCGACCTGCTGCGCGACGAGGGCTTTCTGGTCGCAGGTCCGCTGCCCGCCGATACGATGTTCCACGCCGCTGCGCGCGATCGCTATGATGTCGCGTTGTGCCAGTATCACGATCAGGCCCTGATCCCGGTCAAGGCGCTGCATTTCGACGATGCGGTCAACATGACGCTGGGCCTGCCGATCGTGCGCACCTCGCCCGACCACGGCACCGCGTTCGACATCGCGGGCAAGGGGCTGGCCAGCCCGCGCTCGATGATCGCCGCGATCCGCATGGCGCGAGCGGCCTGGACGCATCGCCAGTCGTACGAGGGCTGATGCGCACGCCCGTCACTGCCCTGCCCCCGCTGCGCGAGGTGATCGCGCGTCATGGCCTGGCCGCGAGCAAGGCACTCGGGCAGAATTTCCTGCTCGACGAACAGTTGCTCGACCGGATCGCGGCGGTGCCCGGCGACCTCGATGGGCAGGATGTGCTCGAGATCGGCCCCGGACCTGGCGGGCTGACACGGGCGCTGCTGCGCGCGGGCGCGAACGTTACCGCGATCGAACGCGATCGGCGCTGTTTGCCGGCCCTCGCCGAGCTGGGCGAGGCCTTTCCGGGTCAGTTGAAGGTGATCGAGGGCGATGCGCTCGAGATCCCGCTCGCGAGCGTGATGCCGGGGCCCTGCCATATCGCGTCGAACCTGCCCTATAATGTCGGAACCGCGCTGCTGATCGGCTGGCTGAGCGGCCAGGACTGGCCGCCGCAATGGCGATCGCTCACGCTGATGTTCCAGCGCGAGGTCGCCGACCGGATCGTCGCCGCACCCGACAGCGATGCCTATGGCAGGCTCGCTATCCTCAGCCAGTGGCGCTGCCAAGCGCGGCTGGCGATGAAGGTCCATCGCAGCGCCTTCACCCCGCCGCCCAAGGTCATGTCGGCGATCGTGCATCTGACGCCTGCGGACATGCCCGACGGGATCAGGGCCGCGCGGCTCGAGGCGATCACGGCCGCCGCGTTCGGCCAGCGGCGCAAGATGCTGCGCCAGAGCCTCAAGGGGCTGCCCGGCGCGCTCACGGCGCTGGAAGCCGTGGGCATCGATCCGGCGCGGCGGGCGGAGACGCTGAGCGTGGAGGAGTTCCTGTCGGTGGCGCGGGCGATGGAGACGACCTGAGCGGTTGCGCAACCATACCGCTACCCCCTTTCCTTTCGCCGAAACTCGCGTAGCATCCTCACCGAACCGCCAGACGACCGGGCAGCAGACCCGGCGCAGCGGCAAGGATGAGGAGCCTGAACCGATGTACGACCTGATCATTCGCAATGGCAAGATCTACGATGGCCTGGGCGGCGCGCCTTTTGTCGGCGATATCGCCATCACCGGCGATACCATCGCGGTGGTGGGCAAGGTCAACGGACCGGGACGCCAGGAAATCGATGCCGAAGGGCTGATCGTCACCCCCGGATTTGTCGATGTCCACACGCATTATGACGGCCAGGCGACCTGGGATGACGTCATGGCGCCATCGTCATGGCACGGGGTGACCACCGTGGTGATGGGCAATTGCGGCGTCGGTTTCGCGCCCGCCGCGCCCGACAAGCACGAATGGCTGATCGGTCTGATGGAAGGCGTCGAGGACATTCCGGGCACCGCGCTGGCCGAAGGGATGAGCTGGGACTGGGAGACTTTCCCCGAATATCTCGACTCGCTCGAGCGCCTGCCACGCACGATCGATATCGGCACGCACGTACCGCATGGCGCGGTGCGTGCCTATGTGATGGGCGAGCGCGGCGCGGCCAATGAGGAGCCGACCGACGCCGATATCGCTGCGATGTCCAGAATCGTCGAGGATGGCCTGCGCGCAGGCGCGCTCGGCTTTTCCTCGTCGCGCACCGTGCTGCACAAGTCAGTCGATGGCGAGCTGGTTCCGGGCACGACAGCCACCGCGCGCGAGCTCATCGGCATCGGCCGCGCGATGGGCAATGTCGGCTATGGCGTATTCGAAATGGCGTCCGACCTCGTTCCCGAATGGAAAGAGTTCGACTGGATGACCGCGCTGTCGAAGGAGACCGGTCTGCCCGTGACCTTCGCCATGCTGCAATCGCCGATGAAGCAGATGCACTGGACCGAGCAGATGGCGGCCTGCGAGGAGGCCAACCGCACCGGCGGGCATGTCGTCGCGCAGATCTCGCTGCGCGGCACCGGCGTGGTCATGGCCTGGCGCGGTACGGTCCACCCCTTCGTCCAGCGGCCGAGCTGGCAGGCGATCGCAGGCCTTCCATGGGAAGAGCAGCTGGCGCATCTCAAGGACCCGGCGTTCAAGGCGAAGCTGCTCGCCGAAGACAATCTGCCGCCGCCCTCGATGGATACCGCTGCGCTGTTCATGCTGGTCACCGCCGGATGGGCGCTGCAATTCCCGCTCGTCGATGGCTTCACCTACGAACCGACCCGCGAGGAGAGCATCGCGCTCGTCGCCGATGCGGCGGGACTTGATCCGGCGGAATATGCCTATGACGTGCTGATGGAGAACGAAGGCACCGGGTTCATCTATCTGCCCATCCTCAATTACCAGGACGGGAACCTGGAATTCATCAAGGGGCTGCTCGAACGCGAGGATACCGTGGTCTCGCTCTCGGATGGCGGCGCGCATTGCGGCACCATCTGCGATGCCGCAGCACCGACCTTCCTGCTCAGCTATTGGGCGCGCGATCGCAAGGCGGGCACGATCCCGGTCGAGCTCGCGGTCAAGCGCCAGTGCCACGATACTGCGCGGCTCTATGGCCTCAACGACCGCGGTGTTCTCAAGCCCGGCTATCTGGCCGACCTCAACGTGATCGACTTCAAGCGGCTGCGCCTGTCGCGCCCCTGGCTCGCGTTCGATCTGCCCGCCGGCGGCAAACGGTTGCTGCAAAAGGCCGATGGCTATGTCGCCACGATCAAGTCTGGCGAGATTACCTTCCGTGACGGCGAAGTGACTGCAGCGCGGCCCGGCACGCTGATCCGGGGCCCGCAGAATGTCGAGCAGCGCGTCGCGGCCGAATGACGCAGGCGCCCTGAATCGGGCCGGGGCTGCGCGTCTCTGAGGCGCTGCCCCCGGCTGCACACGTACCGTAGAAACCCTGTATTTCACCCTTTGTTAAGCGGCCAGGCGCTGACTCGACAGAGCAAGATGCAGGAAAATTCTATGTCGGTTCAAAGGGATGCGAGCGAATTTCGGAACGGGAGCAGCCCCGTTGGCGAGGCGGAAGGCCAGCGGCTCGACCGTGAACTGGCTATCCTGCAGAGCCGCAGCCTGTTGCAAAGCGGGCAGTTGCAGGAGCTTGCCGATCTCGCCAATTTCCAGCGCGAGGCGCTCGACGCCGCCGCGATCGTCGCCGTCACCGACCGGGCGGGCAGGATCACCTCGGTCAATGCCAAGTTCTGCGAACTGAGCGGCTATTCCGAGGCCGAGCTGATCGGTGCGAACCATCGCATCCTTGCCTCCGGAGCGCATGATCGTGCCTTTTTCCAGAACCTTTACCGCACCATCTCGCGCGGCAATGTCTGGCATGACGTGATCTGCAACCGCGCCAAGTGCGGGCGGCTCTACTGGGTCGATACCACCATCGTCCCGCATCGCGACCGGTCGGGCTATACCGCGATCCGCTTCGACGTCACGCCCCAGAAAGAGGCAGAGCAGAGGCTCTGGCGGCTGGCCAATATCGATCCGCTGACCCGGCTGGCCAACCGCCGCCGCTTCCTCGAACTCATGGTCACGGCGACATGCAAGGGTACGCCGTTCGCCACCGCGATCCTGGATATCGATCATTTCAAGGACATCAACGACAGCGCCGGGCACCATGCCGGTGACCAGCTGCTGATCGCGGTTGGTCAAGCACTGCGTGCAGAATTGGGCGAAGGCGATGCCATCGGGCGGCTTGGCGGCGACGAATTCGCGGTCATCCTGCACGATGAGGATGGCACGCACCTCCAGCAACGGCTCGACGGCATTCTCGCCGCGCTGCGGCGCAAGCCGGTCGCAGAGATGGATGACTGCACCATCCATGCCAGCATCGGCGCAGCGCTGTTCCCGCGCGACGGGAAGGACGCTGCGAGCCTGCTGAAGAGCGCCGATCTTGCGCTCTATGCGGCCAAGCAATCGGGGCGCGGTTGCGCGCGCCGCTTCAAGCCATCCTATCGCGAGGCGGCCGACCAGCGCGCTGGCCTGCGCACTGCGATCACGCATGCCATGGAACGAAACGAGCTGTTCATCCTCTATCAGCCGATCGTCAACCTCGTCGGCGGTCAGCCAATGGCGTTCGAGGCGCTGTTGCGCTGGCGACGCGCCGATGGCAGCATTCAGACGCCCGCCACCTTCGGAGAGGTTTTCGAAGACGAGCAGATCGCTGCGGAGATCGGCAATTTCGTGCTCACCGAGGTGCTCGGTCAGATCGATCGCTGGAAGGCGGAGGGCGTTCCATTCCAGTGGATCGCGATCAACGCGACGCTTGGCGATTTTCGCGCGCGCGCCTTTGTCGACAGGATCGCCGATGCGGTCGAAAGCGGCCGGATCAGCGGCGAGCAGCTGTGCATCGAGATTACCGAAGGCATGCTGCTCGATCGCGGCGCCAGGGCGGTGCGCGAGGCGGTCGACCGGCTCAATGCGCTGGGGGTCGAGATTGCCTTTGATGATTTCGGCACCGGGTTCGCCTCGCTCACCCATTTGCGCCAGCTTCCAATTAACCATGTCAAGATCGACCGCAGCTTCATCGAAGCGATCTGCGTCGAAGGCAAGGACCGCGTGATCGTGGAAAGCGTCATCGATCTGGCGCACCGGCTGGGGCTGAAAGTGGTCGCGGAAGGGGTCGAGCAGGCTGCGCAGGCCCGGCTGCTCAGACGGCTCGAATGCGACAGCATTCAGGGCTTTCTGATCGCCCCGGCGCTGACCGAGGCGCTGGCGACCGATTTCGTCCGGCGCGATATCGCCTGCTGATTTGCCGGTGGCGGAGGCGGCTCAGGCTTCCGGATGCGCGCGAAGGATCGCGCCGCGCGGCTCCAGCCCGGCCTCCATCGCGATCTGCACCGCTTCGGCCAGGCTGCGTACGCCCAGCTTGCTCATCAGCTGCGCGCGATACGCCTCCACCGTGCGCGGCGACAGGCTGAGCCGATAAGCAATGATCTTGTTGGCCAGTCCCAGCACCATCCCGCACAGCACATCGCGCTCGCGATCGGAAAGGCGCCCGATCAGCTCCTCGGCCTGCGGCGGCGGCTGTCCTGCTGGACCTCCTGCAACTGACGGTTGACCGCGCTGCCGATGGACCGGACGAGATCGTCGACATGGAAAGGCTTTTCGAGAAAGTCTATTGCCCCGGCGTGGATCGCACGCACCGCCGTGGAGACCGATCCGGCCCCGGTCAGCATGACGATCTTGTGCGGACTGCCGCGATCGACCAGAGCCTGCTGCACGTCCATGCCACCCAGGCCCGGCATGTTGAGGTCGAGCACCACGCAGCCCGGTGTCAGCTCGGCCTGCTGCGCAACAAAACCATCACCACTGTCGAAAGCCTGGACGACGAACCCCCGCAATTCCAGTGCTTCGCTCAGTTCTGCGCGCACCTCGGCATCGTCATCGACGATGTAAACGTGGCGTGCTTCGCGCATGTCCATCGTTCAACCTCCTTCGGCCAAGGGAAAGCGCAGGGTCAGCGTGGCCCCCGGCGCTTGCGCATTATCGGCAATCGCGATCGATCCGCCAACCTCATCCATGATCTGCCGACAGACGAACAATCCCAATCCCGTTCCCTTGCCTTCGGGCTTGGTGGTGCAGAACGCATTGAAGGCATTGCTGCGGATGCTCGGATCAAGCCCGGCGCCGTTGTCCTGCACGTTGAGCACGATGGTCTGGTCAAGCTGCTCCACCTGCACCCTTACCGCGCCCATGATCGACGCATCCTCCTCATTCTCGCGCCGCGTGTCGATCGAGTCTGCAGCGTTCTGCAGGGCATTGACGATAATCTGCTCGATACCGATCCGCGGCAGCGACATCACGGGAAGCGCATCCGGAATCACGATCTGCAGGTCGATATCGCGCTCGGTCATCACTGGGCGCATGAACCGAACGGCATTCCGGACCGCCTGGCAGATGTCCATGTCGACCCGCTCGTCCCGCTCGGTTCTGGCATAGGACGAGGTGCGCTGGATGATGGCGTTGGCCCGTTCGACCTGCTCGACGATCCGCCCAAGCTTGGCCGCCATGCGTTCAGGATCCATCTGCCCGCTGTGCATCAGCAACTGGGCGTTTTCCGCCGCCAGCGAGATGGTGAACAGCGGCTGGCGCAGTTCATGACTCAGCGCTGAGGCCATGCCGCCCAATTCCATCAGGCGTGCGCTGTGCCGCATCTGCGTCTGAAAAGCCTTGGCGGTGCGCAAGCGGATGAGGCAGCCGTAACGCCAGCTGTCGCTCTCCTGATCGTAATCGCGCGCGATCAGCAGATACCATTGATCATCCTGGTCGCGCCCGCGGCGGAACTCGACCATGATCTCGCTCTGCCCCGCGAGCGACTGGAAATGCATGCTATCGCCGGAGTGCACCGCCAGGCTAGCGCCGCGCCGTCCCGACGTGGGGTCGATCTTCGCGTAACGCAGTTCGCCGCGCTGGGCGTCGAACCGGATATCGCTGAGCAGTCTGAGATCGATCGCCGATCTGAGCTCTTCGACTGTCCGCATCAGGTGCACGCGCTGACGTTCGAACGCCACGAACTCGTTATTGGCAGCGATGAACGCGCCAACCAACCGATCGGCTTCGCGAAACGGCGCGGTTGGGCGCGTGGTAACGTAGCCTCGGCCAAAGCCGAGCAACGCCTGGCTGAGCACGCGCGAGGAGCGACGCACCGACGCGCGGAACATCAGCAGCCCGATCTGGGCAAGGCCCAGATACGCCATGAGCGGCGTGATGCCGTGCAAGACATCGCGATACAGATCGATGACATGCCCACGCGGTGAAACGAGCACCATCTTGCCTGCGCCAAGCGGGACCGCATAGCACATGTCGAGCCAATAGCGCAGCGACTGCCGTCCGGTGCCATCGCCGCGGCCATCATCGAATACATGGCATCCGAGGCTCGGGCCAGCCTGCCCCATCGCACTCGACGCAACCTTCATGAAGGGCATGGGTGTATCGACGCCGTGCATGTTCAACCAATAGGTCCTGCCGGATTGCAACGCGTTGCGATCGGGCAAGGCGTGGACCGCGGAAACGACATCCTCGTGATGCAGTTCCAGTCGCTCATTCACATGATTTAGTTCGCCGAGCAGAAACAGCATCGCTGCGCCGGCCACCGCTATCGAAACGAGCGCCTCGATCGACTGCTGAAGACCCAGTTTGCGGACCCGCCGAACACGGCCACGGGTCGTATCGACCAGCACCGCGAGCAGAACCAGGTCAGCGCAGGCCGCGAGCAGCGTCTCGCACAGGATTCGGCGCACCGCGATATCGAGCACGATCTCGGGGGCCAGCGGCTCGGGCAGGTTCAGCCAGATCAGGTTGGCGATCGCGCCGACCATGAGCTGATAAAAAAACGTGACCGTCGAAAGACTGCGGTCCTCGCCGGAAAAGCGGTCTATTGCCAGGACATGCCCGATGGCCAGCAGCACCGCCATCGGATGCCCCCACCACCATAGCGAAGGCAGCATGGTGGCGACTGCCGTGACCAGGCCTGCCTTCAATCCGAACCAGCGATAGGCGAGCAGGTAGAAAAGCGGGCCGAGATAGAATTCGAACCCCGGCGCGGCGATCAATCTGATGGCCGAAAGCCCGGTGGCGGCGGCAAGCGCCAGCAGCGCCATCGGCCACAGATAGGGCAGCACAACACGAAAGCCCTGGGGATAGTTGACGCTCAGCATCGCCCTGCCTCCGCTGCATCGGCAACGATCCGGCGCAAGGTCTTTGCATCGATCGGCTTGTGCAGAAGGCCTGTGGTGATTGATGCGATATCGCGCTGCGCCGCCGCCGTCAGATCGACATGCGCGGTCATCAGATAGCAACCGCCGGCCGCAGGGGCAGCGGCCAGATCGCCCAGCGCCCTGAGCACGTCGAGCCCGCTTTCGGCGCGCAGCTTGTAGTCGCACAGCAGCAGATCGAACGGCTGCAGCTTCCAGGCATGCATCGCCTGTGCGCCGTCGGGCACGCCGATGGCCATCGCCCCGAGCGCCTTGAGCAGCTCGACCAGTTCGCCCCGCAAGGCGTCATCGTCTTCAACGATAAGGATATTCGGCGTGTACACGCTGTTCACCCTTACCAAAGATGGTTGACCAAAGGTTAATCGAGCGCCTGTTCCAGGCGTTCGCGCAGCTGTTCCAGCGGGGTATGGGCGATCGCCGACTGCGGATCCTCGGCGCGCAGCACGGCCGCGAGCGCAAGCTGTTGCTGGCCGATCATGTCGAGCGCCTGCAGGCTGTTCATGTGTGCGGCGACCAGCGCAGGGTCGCTGCACAGCAACGCGCCCAGTCGTTCGATCTCTTGCCGGGCGCAATCGAGCTCGTCCGCGATCTGCAACCGCAGCTTGTGCGAGAGTGCCGCCCTGCTCATGCTGCAGCCCTGGTCGTCAGGCCCTGGTGCGCCAGGTGAGCCCAGCAGCGGCGAGCCCCGGCTCGCTTGTGATTGGGCGTGATCATCGTCCAGCCATCCCTCTCGATCCAGCCTCAGGCAGCCTCCAGAACCGCAGCCATATCGGCCCCCGCGCCCATATATCCGAGCTTCAGGATCATGGCCATGCGGTCTTCCACGCTCGCGAGCCCCTCCAGCATGTTTTCGGTATCCGGCCCGCCCATGTTCGGCGGCGGCTGGATCGCCGAATCGTCGACCGTGACGATATCGTTGACGCTGCCGACAATGAGCCCCGTCATCTGTCCTGCAATCTCGACGACGATGATCACGTTACGCTCGTTGGGCTCGACCCGGCCCCAGCCCAGCCGTTCGGACAGGTCGATCACCGGAAGGACCAACCCGCGCAGGTTCACCACGCCGCGGACGAACGGTGGGGCATTGGGGATCGGTGTGGTCGGCGTCCAGGCGCGGATTTCGCGAACAGCCATGATGTCGACGGCGAGCATCTTGGCATCGATCTCGAACGTGATGAGCTGTATCTGCATCGGTTTTCTGCCTCAATGGATCACACGGCGGATGGCCGAGTTGAGCTTTTCCGGGTCGAACGGCTTGGCGATCCACCCCGTGGCTCCTGCTGCCCGCGCCCGCGCCTTGCTGGCGGGCGCGCTTTCGGTGGTGAGGACCAGGATGGGGAGATCGCGCATGGCCTCGCGGCTTCTGAGCCGCTCGATCAGCGCCAGGCCATCGAGCCGGGGCATGGTGATATCGGTAATGACCAACTTCGGCTGATGGGTCTCCAGCCATTCAAGCGCAGCGAGCCCGTCCTCGGCTTCCACGACCTTGTGGCCCGCTCCGGTCAGCGCCTCGCGCAACACCATCCTCAGGCTCGGGCTGTCATCCACGGTGAGTATCGCCTTGGTCATCCTACCCCCTCCCCCATCAGAACAGTTCGACATCGCCGGTGGTAACCGGCACCCGCGCCACGGGCGCCTGCGGGACATCGCCCTGTACCGACCGGCAGCGCACCCGGCCGGTTGCAGGCTGCAGATCGAGCCGCCGAGCCCGCACCCCGCCGGTGTCCGAGCGCACCAGCTCGATGCCATCCGCCCGCAGAAATTCCTCGGCAAAGCGGGTGTTCTCGGTCCCAATCGCGCGCATCCCGCTGTGCATATTGGCACCCCCATAAAGGTGCGCGCGCATGGTCGCCCTGACAGCCCCGAGCTTGATCATCTCGTTGACCAGCAGTTCCATCGCATACAGGCCATAGCGCCGTGCATCGTCGCCCAGGCCTGATCGTGAGCTCGGCGGCGAGGCGAGCAGGAAATGGTTCATGCCGCCGATCCTGGCCACCGGATCGTGCAGGCAGCAGGCGATGCAGCTCCCGAGCACGGTGGTCAGCACCACATCGGGGTCGCGCGACACTTCGAACTCGCCCTGGAGCACATTGCGGCGGATCGTCATCGGGGCATTCCCAGCCGTCTTCAGCATTGGCATAGCTCCAATATCCTCTCCGCGATCCTGTCCAACGGCAGGATCTGTTCGGCCGCTCCGCATTCGGCTGCAACCTTGGGCATCCCGAAGATCAGCGCGCTGGACTCGTCCTGAGCGATTGTGCGCATGCCGAGGTTACGAAGTTTTAAAAGCCCCTGCGCGCCATCATCGCCCATGCCGGTCAGCACGACCGCGACCACCTGGCCTGCAGGCCGGTGGGTCAACGATTCGAACATGCAATCCGCCGAGGGTCGATGCCCGTTGACCGGGGGCGCATCGAGCAGCCGGCAGCGCAACGGAGGGCCGTGCTCCACGACGAGATGCTGCGCACCGCCCGGTGCAATGCAGACCATGCCCTGCCTGATCGGCATGCCGTCCTGCGCCTCGACGACGTGCGGCAGGCTGTGCCGGTCCAGCCGATCGGCGAACAGCGGGGTTATGCCGCAGGGCATGTGCTGGACGATCAGTGTCGGGGGACAATCGGCGGGGAAGCCTGTCACGATCCGCTGGATCGCCTCCACCCCGCCGGTGGAGGCTGCGATGGCGACCATGGCACCGTTCCAGCGAAAGCCTGTCTCGGGCACGCCGCTTTCAAGGCTCCGCGATCTGCAAGGGCTAGTGCCGATAGCGCTATCGGCACATCGACCGGGCGCCGTTGGCGACATGGGATGACGCATGGTGCATCTGCCCCTGCCATCGGCCCCTTAGAATTCCGACCAATCCTCGGAGGGATCGGTGGTGATGGCCATGGCGAGATTGCCCTGCGTCATTGTCCGAGCAGCGGGTCTGGCGGGACGGCGCGATATGGCATGCCGGGGCATTTCACGCACCGTCGATCCCCGCGCGACGGGGCCGCCCTCCAGCGAGAAGCGCGAGACAAGCCCCGTCAACTGATCGGCCTCGGTCGCCAGGCTGCGCGCAGCGGCGGTCGATTCCTCGACCATCGCGGCATTCTGCTGCGTCATCTTGTCCATCTCGCTGACCGCAGTGTTCACCTGTTGCAGACTGTTCGACTGTGCGGCGGCGAGCTCGGAAATGTTCGCGGCGAGGCTGGCAATCTCGGCCACCTTGCCGACGATGCTGTCGAGCGCCTCGCCCGACTGACCGACCAGTTCCACCCCGCGATTGACCTGTCGCGAGCTCTCGCTGATCAGTTCCTTGATATGCTTGGCGGCATCGGCCGAGCGCTGCGCAAGCGCCCGGACCTCGTTGGCGACGACCGCAAAGCCCTTGCCCGCATCACCGGCTCGCGCCGCTTCCACCCCGGCGTTCAGCGCCAGCAGGTTGGTCTGGAAGGCAATGCCGTCGATCACGTTGATGATCTTGGCGATTTCCTGCGCGGACCGCTCGATATCGTCCATGGCCGCGACCGCTTCCTTGACGACCGCACCGCCGCGCGTCGCGTCGGAATGCGCTTCGGCCACCGAGCGGTTGACATGCGCTGCGCCATCGGCGGTTTCGCGCACGCCCCCTGTCAGCTGGTCCATGGCCGCGGCGGTCTGCTCCAGCGAGGCCGCCTGCTGCTCGGTGCGCGACGACAGGTCGTCCGAAGCCTGGCTGATCTCGATCGAGCCGGTGTTGATGCTCTCTGCGGTCTGCGAGACCTGGGTCAGCGTTTCGCTGATCCGGGTGCGCATGAAGTCGAAGTCCTGCTCCACCTTGGCAAAGGCGGGCGGCAGGCCCTCGAGACGGACGGTGAAATCGCCTTTTGCAAGCGATTCCAGCGCCTGGCCGACTTGGGAGATGACGGCCAGGCGCTGGGCTTCCTCCGCACGGAAGTAGCTGGAAAGGGCAATATCCATGTCGAGCAGGGCACATTTGACCAGTGTGCCGATCACCTTGCCCAGATTGTTGCCTGCAAGCCGCGCCAGCGGCGAACTGGCGACAGCCTCATGGATCAGCTGTTCGAGCATCATGGCATAGCCGCCGATATACCAGGTCGGCGCAAGTCCGATCCTGGCGTGCACGCTGCCGATCTGCTCGGCCTTTCCGAAATAATTCTCGCCGATCTGGTTCGAGAAAAGTTGAACCCAATGGTTAAGCTGCTTGTCGCGAGCATGGTCCATGTTCTGCTTCGACTTGAAGAACTTGGCGACCTCGGGCGTTGCGGCGATCTTTTCGTAAAAATCGGCCAGAGCCTCCGGCGCGTGCTTCTGCAGCAATTTCAGTATGCGTGGAAAGCTCTTATAGTCTTTACTATCGATACCGAAGAAAGAAAGCCTGTCCTGATTTGCCGATGCCGTGTCCATGGCCCAATCCCCATTAAACTATGGGGTCGAATAAGTGCTTGTGTCGTAAACAAAACCCTAAATACGGTATAACTACGGTACGCCCGCAGGGGAGGAATATGGGTTAACGGACAGGATCGCCGGACCGTGCCGCCAGCGCCGTTTCGAGGCGCCCTGGCTTTCGCTCGCGCGAGGTGTCGGCACGGCGAGAGGCGGCGGCGCACGAAGCGTGATCCCGCCGGGCGGTTGCCGGTCTGCGAAAAAGGCTGGCCTCCGGGCTGAACCCGGCTCGCGCGCCCAGGTTGACACGCGATCGGCGCTGCGGCGATACAAAACCGCTATCCGGATGATGGACGACGATGCTCACCCCACCCCCTTTTCTCCACCGCCGCCTGCATCCTTTCCTGGCCCGCCTGTCGCTCCTCCTGGGGTTGATGGCGCTTGCTGGCGGCCCGCTCGAGGCCGCGACACCTTCGGCCAATCTCGCCGATTTCGACTGGATGACCGCAGCGATCGAGCGCAACTATTCGGGCTGGCCCACCAAGACCGGGGGCGGACGCAAGGCCGAACTCGATGCATTGACGACTCGTCTCCGGGCGCAGGTCGTATCAGGCGATGAGGCCGTCTTTCGACAGAGCCTGAAACAATGGCTCGCGTGGTTCGATGATGGTCATCTTCAGTTGCAATGGGCCGCAGCGCCGGAGTCGTCGCCATGGAAAACCCGGCGGCGCGCGCTCGACGAGCAGAGCGCGCTGGCCAGGCTGAACGCCTTGGGCACAGCGGCCGATCCGGTCGAGGGGCTGTGGTTGATCGACGATCGCTATCGTCTGGCCGTGCTGCGGCGCGACCGATCGGCAAAGGTGTTCGATGCCGTCATCCTGTCCACTGCGGCCGAGACCTGGACCCCCGGCGAGGTCAAGGCGGTGCTGACGCGCGCTGCCGATGGCAGCTATGCCCTGCTCTATGGTGCCGGCGACCGAACCGAGGTTGCGCTGCAGGCGCGCCTTCGCAGCAACGGCGATGTGCTGGACGTGGACGAGCTCGGCCATTGGCGGCGCGTGCAGGCGACCCCAGAAGCGCAGAAGGCGGCAGAACGCCGATGGCCCGGCGACGCATTTCTGCTCGAGCGGATAGACGACGCCACCCTGTATCTGCGCCTCCCCTCATTTCATGCCAGCCATCTCGATGCGATCCGCAAGCTGATCGCGGACAATGCCGCCGAACTGGAGCGGACACCGCAGCTCATCGTAGATGTTCGCGGCAATGGTGGTGGGTCCGACTTCACCTATGATCCGGTGCTGCCCTATCTCTATACCCGCCCGATCTGGCGGATCGGGGTCGAACTGCGCGTCAGCGCCGACAATGCCCGGCTGCGCGGCGAAACGGCGCGGACGCTGGAAAGCGCCTCGCCCGAGGCGGCGCGGCTGCTGGCGAGCGAGAGCCAGCGGATGCAATCGGCCAGCCAGGCGTTCCTGCCGCGCGAGCCAGCGGTGGAGATCCTCCGGTTGGACCAGGTGCTGCCCAATCCGGCACGCATTGCGGTGCTCATCGACCGCGCCGGAAGCTCGGCCGAGAATTTCATCATGGACGCACGGCAGAGCCGCAAGGTCGTGCTGATGGGGCAGGAGAATTCCGCCGGCGTGATCGATTATGGCGAGATGATGGGCATGCCCGCCCCCTCGGGCCGGTTCGAGCTCCACTGGGCCACCACGCGCTCGCTGCGGCTGCCGGGCGATCCGGTCGACCCGCACGGCATCGCGCCCGATGTCCTGATACCGGCGGATGTCGAAGACCCGGTCGCCCTTGCCGCCAAGGAGCTGGCGCGGCGGGTGGACTGATGCGGCACATGAGGAAATGGTGCGCCCGACAGGATTCGAACCTGTGGCCCCCAGATTAGGAATCTGATGCTCTATCCTGCTGAGCTACGGGCGCACTGCGGTGCGGTTTAGCCAAGCGGGGGCGGCAAGGCAATCGTTTCGGCAGCGCCGGTTTCGAACGATATTCGCGTCAGTTCTTGGCGTCGGGCGGGATGACCGGGAACGGCAGCGGCGCGACGGCGACGCCCTCCTCGACCAGCGCAGCGGCCTCGTCAGGATCGGCCTGGCCGTGGATCGGCGCATGGTCTTCCTCGCCATAATGCATCGCGCGCGCGGTCGGCAAAATCCCGGCCCACCCAGGTCGATTGTTCGAGCGCCTCCGCCTGCGCCTGGGCCAGCGCGTGCAGCACCGCCTGCAGCTTGGCGACCTCAGCGGGGGCTGGCGCGGAAGCGGGCGCATTGCTGATGCTGACGGGCGATGGCGTGCTTGGAGCATCGATCACCGCAGGCAGGCTGGCATCGCGCTGATTGCCCTTGGCATTCAGGCGTGGCGCCATAACCGCCTTGCCGACCTCGGTCGATCCGCAAAACGCACAGGCGATCAGGCCGCGCGCGCGCTGCTCGTCATAAGCCTGGCTGGAGGCGAACCAGACCTCGAACACATGGTCGTTCGCGCATTTGAGGTCGTAAACGATCATGGCCGCACCGCCTCAGCCACCGGCCTGCGGTTGGCGATGACGGGGACGCGCGAACGCACATCGGCGATGCGTGCCAGGTCGAGCTCGGCAAAGGCCAAGCCGGGTGCCTCGCCCATGTCGAGCAGGATTTCGCCCCAGGGGTCGATCACCAGGCTGTGGCCATAGGTGCTGCGGCCGTCCGCATGATCGCCGGTCTGCGCGGCGGCGACGACGAAGCACGCATTCTCGATCGCTCTTGCGCGCAGCAGCACATGCCAGTGCGCCTGTCCGGTGGGCACGGTGAACGCTGCCGGGACCGCGATGATGTCGGCTCCGGCGCGGCTCAGGGCCGCAAACACGGCGGAAAAGCGGATATCGTAGCAGATCGAAAGGCCCAGCACCGCTTCGGGCAACCGCACTGCGACCGCCTGCTCGCCGCCTTCATAAACGGCGGATTCGCGCCAGCTCTCGCCCGAGGCGAGATCGACATCGAACAGGTGGATCTTGTCATAGCGCGCGGCGATGCTGCCATCGGGCGCGATCACGAACGCGCGGTTGCGCCATTTTGCGTCGGGCGCATCGCCCTGTACCGCGAGCGAGCCCAGATGCACCCACAGACCATGTTCGGCAGCAGCGGTGCGGACCTCGGCGAGAACAGGATCCTCGCCCTCGCTGCGGATCGTATCGGCTGCGCGCGCACGATTGCGGTCGATCAGGTTCGACATTTCCGGCGTGAACAGCATCTCAGCGCCGCCCGCCTTCGCATCGCGCACCGCCTGCACCAGCGTGCGCGCATTGTCCGCAGGGTCTATCCCTGCTGTCATCTGCAGGACAGCAATCTTCATCGCAATCGATCCGTGGTCACAGCCCCAGCAGCGGGTCGAGCTTGCCCTCGCGGTCGAGCGCCGCCAGGTCGTCCGATCCACCGATATGCTGCCCGTCGATGAAGATTTGCGGCACGGTGGTGCGTCCACCGGCGCGGCGGATCATCTCGGCCTTGGGCTCGCCGCCCATTGACACTTCGGTCTCGTCGAAGTCCACGCCCTTCTTGCTCAGCAGCGACTTCGCCCTGAAGCAATAGGGACAGGTAAATTTGGTATAGATTTCGACCTTGGCCATGAATGCGTCCTCCGCCCCCGATATTTGGGCGTTTTGCGCGGAAATGCAACAGCCGCGCCACGGACCTGTCACATATCCGCACCCTCGTCGCCCTCGCGCAGCACCCGCGCCCAGCAGAAGATGGTCACGCTGGCCGCGCCCGCCTGCTTGAGCAACCGCACGCATGCGCGCGAGGTCGCGCCGGTGGTATAGACATCATCGATCAACAGCACGTGCCTGCCCCGGATGCGCTCGCGCCTGTCCTTGGGGATATCGAACACCCCGCGCACCGCCAGTCCGCGCTGCTTGCGTGTCATGCCCTTGAGCGGCGGCGTGGCGCGGATGCGGCGCAGCACATCGGTCTCGACCGTCAGGCCATGCGGCCTCGCCAGTTCGCGCGCGATCAGGATCGACTGGTTGAACCCCCGCCGCCACAGCCGCCAACGGTGCAATGGCACCGGGATCAGCACCAGATCGGTCTTGTCTTCGGGGATATGCCGCTGCAGATGCCGCGCGACCAGCCGCGCCAGGCCGATCTTGCCGCCATGCTTGAGCTTGAGCACGATCGAGCGCGACAGGTCGTCATAGAGCACCGCCGCCTTGATGCCATCGTGCAGCGGCGGATCGGCGAGGCATTCGGCGCAAACGAGGTCGGCATCGCGCCCTTCGGAGAAGGGCTTGCCGCACGATGTGCAACTGGGATCGCTGATGAAGCGCAGGGCATTCCAGCACTCAGGGCAGAATTGCAGGTCGTCCTCGACCAGCACGCCGCAGCCGGGGCAGCGCGGGGGCAGCACCAGATCGACCAGCGGGCGCAGGGCGGTGGCAAGCGACATGCCCCCTTGTCGCGCGGCGCGCGCATCGGCACAAGGCCGCGATGAACCAGGATAGCGCCCCCCGCCAGCTCTTCTCGCCGCAGCGCCGCCGCCTCGCGATGGCGCGCGGCGAACGGCTGGCGCGACAGACCGGCGCATTCCTTGCTGAGCATATGGCGGACGAGATCGTCGAGCGACTCTCGTGGGTGACGCGCGATTTTGGCGAGGCGCTGGTGCTGGGCATCGCCCCGCCCAGCCTGATGGCAGCCATGGACGCACGGGGCATTCGCGTGACGCGGGCAGGGCCAATCGGGACCAACGTGCAGTGCGACGAGGACCTGCTGCCCTTTGAACCGGCGAGCTTCGATCTGGTGATCGCACTCGGCACGCTCGACAGCGTCAACGATCTTCCCGGCGCGCTCATCCAGATCAACCGCGCGCTGCGCCCCGACGGGCTGATGATGGCGGCGATGATCGGTGCAGGCTCGTTGCCGCGTCTCAAGGCCGCAATGCTGGCGGCGGATGAGGCTGGCGGACGCGGTGTCGCCGCGCGCATCCATCCGCAGATCGACGTGCGTGCGGCGGGCGATCTGCTGCAGCGCGCGCGCTTTGCCATGCCGGTGGCGGACAGCGACACGCTGACCGTGCGCTATTCCTCGCTGCCCGCGCTGATCGCCGATCTTCGTGCGCATGGCTGGACCAATACGCTCGCCGCTTCAGGCCCAGCGATCGGAAAACTTGGGTTAGTCGCGGCGATGCAGCGCTTTGCCGAGGATACCGACAGCGACGGCAAGGCGCCCGAGCGGTTCGAGATGCTGTATCTCAGCGGCTGGGCCCCCTCGCCCGATCAGCCCAAGCCCGCACGGCGCGGCAGCGCGACCGCCTCGCTCGCGGGGCTACTCGACAAGGCACGCAAAGGTGACGCGGGAGAATAAGCTCGCGAGCGGTTGCGCTCAGGTCGTGCCGAAGCCAACCGACAGAAAGTCGGGCATCGGGCCGTTCCACCCATCGTCGGGACCGTCGTCGCGCTCCTCGCGGCGCGCCCGTGCGGGCTTGCGGCGATCGTCGCGCGTCTTTTCCGCACGCGGCTTCTCGTCACGCGGCTTTTCCTCGCGCGCCTTGCGTTCGGCGGGCTTGCGCTCATCGCTCTTGCGGGGCGCGCGTCCCTTGGCCGGCTTGTCGCGCGCCTTGTCATCCTGCACCGGTGCCTCGACGCCCTCGATCACGACTTCGGGAATGGTCGTGCCGATCAGCTTTTCGATATTGGCCAGCGCTTCGGCATCTTCCTCGGTGATAAAGGTGAACGCCTTGCCGGTCGCGCCGGCACGGCCCGTGCGACCGATGCGGTGAACATAATCGTCCGGATGCCAGGGCGCGTCATAGTTGAACACATGGCTCACGCCCTTGATGTCCAGCCCGCGCGCAGCAACGTCCGAGGCGACCAGGATGTTGATCGTGCCGTTCTTGAACTTTTCCAGCTCGGCCAGCCGCGCGCTCTGTTCCATGTCGCCATGAATCTCGCCGCTGTCGAACCCGCCCTGGCGCAGCGCCTTGTTGAGATCGCGTACCGTCGTCTTGCGGTTGCAGAAGATGATCGCGGTCTGCACGCCGGCATCGAGCATGGTGAACAGCGTGTCGCGCTTTCGCCGCGATGCGACGCGCACCTTGCCCTGCTCGATCGACGCATTGGCACTGCCGGTGCGCGCGACCTCGATCGACTTGGGGTTGTTCAGGAACTTGTCCGCCAGCTTCTTGATCGGCGGCGGCATGGTCGCGGAAAACAGCAAAGTCTGGCGCTGTGCGGGCAGCCGCGTGCAGATCGTCTCGATATCGGGGATGAATCCCATGTCGAGCATCCGGTCGGCCTCGTCGATCACCAGCAGGTTGCAGCCGGTGAGCAGGATGTTGCCGCGATCGTACAGGTCCATCAGGCGGCCCGGGGTCGCGATCAGCACATCGACGCCCTTTTCCAGCGCCTTGACCTGATCCCCCATCGACACGCCGCCGATCAGCAGCGCCATCGAGAGCTTGTGATACTTGCCGTATTTCTCAAAATTCTCAGCGACCTGCGCGGCGAGCTCGCGCGTCGGCTCGAGGATGAGCGAGCGCGGCATACGGGCGCGGCTGCGGCCCTCGGCCAAGATGTCGATCATCGGCAGCACGAAGCTCGCCGTCTTGCCCGTCCCCGTCTGCGCGATGCCGATCAGGTCGCGCATCATCAGCACCGGGGGGATGGCCTGCGCCTGAATGGGCGTGGGGGTGGTATAGCCGGAATCGGTTACGGCCTGGATCAACTTGTCGGAAAGGCCGAGATCGGCAAATATCATAGAATATCCGAAATAAGGGCAGCGGCGCGTCAGTTGTCGTCACGCCATTCATGCCGGGCCATCGGCCACGCAGGCGCCATGCGCAAACAAAGCCCGAAAGTCAACCTTGCTGCGCCGGAATCACGGGGCGAAATCAATCCTCAGGGACCAGCTGCCGCAGCTTGTTGACCTCGCACTTGCTGCCCGACCTGGCCTGCAGCAGATCGCGATCGACGCACAGCCGGCCATCGCCGCTGCGTTCCATGTAAAAGCCCTGATAGAATTCGCGCGCGCTGCACGATTTCTCCAGCTCGGCCTCGATCATCCGCTGGTCGCGCATGAACAGCACCAGCATGTCGTCGTTGATCACGCGCACGCCCGAGACATCGCGCATCGCCAGGCATTTGCCGACCTTGCGCCGTTCGAACTTCGGCGGCTCGGGCCTCGGCGCGCGCCGGGGCGGCGCAATGTCGGCCATCAGCGAAGAGCGCGAGAGCGACTGGCGCGGAACGCGGATGATGATCCGCTGCTCGATGCGGACCTGCGCGAGCACCTCGGGCCGCGGATCGAGCATCTCCCCCAGCTGCGCCGGAACGACGGGCTCCGTGTCGCCCACGGGACTGCGCCGCTCGTCTGCCAATGGCAGCGAACTCAGCAACAGCAACCCCAGCAAGGATTCGACATATGCCATGGCCGCGCGCGGCGAACCTCCAGACCCGTTTAGCCCCTGGCGCCCGGGTTAGTCCGAGCGATTGAACGGTGGATTAACGATGCCGTCTAGCCCTGATCAACCCTCGTTTTGTCGGGCACTGTGTCATTTTTACCACCGGCGCCATGGTATCCCAGCCGATTGTCGGCATGAGGCAGCAGGTGTATCAGGCGGGCCATGAACGACGCCCTTGAACGCCCCGAACTGACCGATCGGCTTGCCGCGCTGCTTGGCCCGAAAGGACTCACCACCGATGCGCACGACCTGGCCCCCTGGCTGACCGACTGGCGCGGGCGCTATCACGGCGCGGCGATGGCGATGGTCGCTCCCGCCAATACTCAGGAACTCGCCGAGATTGTCTGCCTGGCGAGCGAGACCGGGACGCCGATCGTGCCCCAGGGCGGCAATAGCGGCATGGTCGGCGGCGCAACGCCCGATTCCGGTGGCAGCGCCCTGCTGCTCAGCACGCGGCGGATGAACGCGATCCGCGCCATCGACCCTGGCGCGCGCACTGTCGTCGCAGAAGCAGGCGTGGTGCTGCAGACGCTGCACGAGGCGGTCGCCGCGCAGGGACTGCGATTCCCGCTCACGCTGGGCGGCAAGGGCTCGGCGACCGTGGGCGGACTCGTTTCGACCAATGCGGGGGGCACGCAGGTCCTGCGCCACGGCACGATGCGGGCGCTGGTCGAAGGGCTGGAGGCGGTGCTGCCCGATGGCTCGATCTATAACGGCCTCGCCACGCTCAAGAAGGACAATCGCGGTTACGACATCCGGCATCTGCTCGTCGGTGCCGAAGGCACGCTCGGCATCGTCACTGCCGCGACGCTCAAGCTCGTTCCGGCGCTGATCGACCGTGCGGTCGTCTGGGCCGGGGTGCGCTCGCCGCTCGCTGCGCGCGAACTGCTGCTGATGCTCGAGGCCCGAGCCGGCCGCGAAATGGAAGGTTTCGAGATCGTCCCCCAGCGCTGCCTCGCCAATGTGCTGCATCACATTCCCGGCACCCGTGCCCCGCTGGCCAGCGCGCATCCCTGGCATGTGCTGATCGAGTTCGCGCGCGATAACGCCGCCGCACCCCCGCCGCAGGAGCTGGCCGAAGCGCTGATGGCCGAAGCCTTCGAGCGCGACCTGGTGCAGGACGCGGCGATCTCGTCGAGCGAATCGCAAGCCGAGGCCTTTTGGAAGCTGCGCGATTCGATCTCCGAGGCCGAGCGTGCCGAAGGCCCGGCCATGCAGCACGACATCAGCGTGCCGGTGACCGACATGGCGCGCTTCATCATCGAGGCGGGCGCCGAGGTGGAGAACCGCTTCCCCGGCACCGAAGTGGCTGCCTTCGGGCATATGGGCGACGGCAATGTCCATTTCCACGTCGCAGCCCCCAAGGGATCGGACCGTGCCACCTGGCCCGAGCATCCTGGCAAGGAAATCAGTGGTTTCGTCCATGATCTGGTCGTGGCGGCGGGTGGATCGATCAGCGCCGAACATGGCATCGGCCAGATGAAGCGCGACGAGCTGGGGCGGCTGAGCGATCCTGCGCGCCTGATGGCACTCAAGGCCATCAAGCAGGCCTTCGATCCCAAGGGCATCATGAACCCCGGCAAGCTCGTTCCGCTTTGACGCCGCCATGGCGGCGAGTTCCTCTTGCGCGTCGCCTGCCAGCCACTTAAGGCGCGTAATCCGGTTTTACCGATAAAATCACAATGTCAGCGGAGAATATTTCATGGCCAGTGCGCCGCAAGCCACCAACCTGCCGGTCCTTTTCAACGACCTGGTGCCGCTCAATTCCCAGGACCATGCAAAGTTCCGCTCGCGGACGCTGGAAGGCGCGCATTTCCTGAAGAACCAGCACGCGATCCCGCTGACGGCCGAGGAATTCAGCCAGGCGCAGCGCCACTATCCGATCATCTTCTCGGCTGGCCCGGACCCGGTTCCGCTGGCACTGATGGGCATGAACGAAGGCGTCAACGTGTTCCTCGACGACGATGGCAAGTATCGCAAGCCGGCTTATGTGCCTGCTTATGTGCGCCGCTATCCGTTCATGCTCGCTCGCTTGCGTCCGGATTCGCAGGAGCTGTCGCTGTGCTTTGATCCGACCTGCGAAGCGCTGGGGGAGTTCGAGGAAGGCGAAGCACTGTTCGACGGCGATCAGCCGAGCCAGACCACCAAGAACATCCTGCAGTTCTGCGAGGATTTCGAGCGCGCCGTTCAGGGCACCGCCTTCTTCATGGAAGAGCTCAAGAAGCACGACCTGCTGATGGATGGCGAGCTGAAGATCGAGCACCCGACGCTGGCACAGCCTTTCGTCTATCAGGGCTTCCAGATGGTGAACGAGGAAAAGCTGCGCGAGTTGCGCGGTGACGAACTGCGCAAAATGAACCAGAACGGCGCGCTGCCGCTGATCTATGCGCACCTGTTCTCGCTGCAGAACATGCGCGACCTGTTCGCGCAGCAGGCTGCCGACGGCAAGGTGCCGAACCTTCAGATTCCTGCTGCGGTAAACTGATCTGCCAATCCCATCCGGGCGGGCTGGCTGAGCTGTCAGCCCCCGCCCGGATAGGCATCCCAGCGCGCGGCATCAGCATAGTCCTCGTCGCGCGGCTCGATCCAGGCCCTGCCACTCGCACTCGTCTCGCTCTTCCAGAACAGCGCGCGGCTCTTCAGATAATCCATCAGATAATCCGCCGCCTCGAACGCGGCCCGGCGATGCGCGCTTGCCGTCGCGACCAGCACGATCGGATCGTGCGGACGCATGTCGCCGACGCGGTGGATGACCAGCACCGCCTCGAGCGGCCACCGCTCGGCAACCTGATCAAGCATCGCTTCGATGCCGCGCTCGGTCATGCCTGGATAATGCTGCAGGCTGAGCGTTGTCACGCTGCCATCGCTACTCGAGGGGCGCACCTGCCCGGTAAAGGTGACGATCGCCCCGGAATCGATCAGCGTCTTGCGGAACGCGGCGATGTCCGCCTCGGGATCGAATGGCGCAGCGGCGATTGTGACGCGCCTGAGCATTTCACCCTCCGCTGACCGGCGGCAGAAAGGCGAGCTCGTCGCCATCCGCGACCATCGCATCGCGATCGACGATCGTGCCGTTCAGCGCATAGCGCACCCGGTCTTCCAGCAACGCGCTGCCGAGCAGCCTGTCGCCCGCCTCCAGCACGCCGATCAGCGCGGCCACGCTGTGCGGCTCGGACAGGCCGACGGACCGCTCGATCCCTCCCGCCAGATCACCCAGCCGCCCGAAGAACAGCAGTTTGGCCATTATCGGTCAGCCGCCGGTCATCGACATGTGCCGGGCAAGCGCGGGTGCGGCGCCCGGGGCATCGATATGAAAATCATGCCGCTCGGGCTTGGCACGGATCGCGCGCGTCAGCGCCGCGTCGAGCGCCGCATCGCTGTCCGGCCCGCGCATCGCCGCGCGCAGATCGACCCGGTCGTTCTGGCCGAGGCACATGTAGATCTGACCGGTCGCGGTGACCCGCACCCGGTTGCACCCGGCGCAGAAATTGTTGGTGAGCGGGGTGATCAGGCCTAGCCGCCCGCCGGTCTCGGCAATGTCGAAATAACGCGCCGGCCCGCCGGTCTTGTGATCGCTGGGCGTCAGCGTCCAGCGCTGCTCGAGCGTGTCGCGCACCTGCGGCAGTGGCAGATAATGGTCGAACCGGTCTTCCTCGACCTCGCCCAGCGGCATCACCTCGATCAGCGTCACGTCATGACCTTTGCCATGCGCCCAGGCGATCAGCGCAGGAAGCTCGTGCTCGTTGAGCCCCTTGAGCGCCACCGCGTTGATCTTGACCTTCAGTCCGGCGCGATCGGCCGCATCGATACCGGCAAGCACCTTGTCCAGCGCATCGCGCCGGGTGAGCCGTGCGAACAGGTCGCGGTCGAGCGTGTCGAGCGACACGTTGATCCGCCGCACGCCGGCATCGGCCAGAGCCGAAGCATGTTCGGCGAGCTGGGTGCCGTTGGTGGTCAGCGTCAGCTCGTCGAGCCCGTGGCCGATCTCGCGCCCTAGCCGCTGCACCAGCGTCATCACGTCGCGGCGCACCAGCGGTTCGCCCCCGGTCAGCCGGATCTTGCGCACGCCGCGCTCTATGAACGCCAGCGATAGCCGGTGCAGTTCCTCGAGGCTCAGCACCTGGGCCTTGGGCAGGAACTGCATCCGTTCGGGCATGCAATAGGCGCAGCGCAGGTCGCACCGGTCGGTGACCGACAGGCGGACATAGCTGATGCGGCGGGCAAAGCCGTCGATCAACGGGCGGGCGGCGACCTGGGTCATTCCGATAGCGTTATCGCATGCATGCGCCCGCGCCCACCATCAATTTTGTGACGGCTCGGCTGCGGGCGCCTTGTTCGGCACCGGGACGATCAGCGGCGCATGCCGCCAGCGCACCAGCAGCCGCACCAGATCGAGGCCCGAAAGCCCCAGAGTCGCCGTGTTGCGCAGCGGGTGGACATTGACACGCGGTTGCGCCGCCAGCACCTCGTCGAGCACCAGCTGCACCTTGCCCGCCTTGTCGTTGAACGCCGCAAGCGGCGTCACCGAACCGGGTGTGATGCCGAGCAGTTCGACCATCTCGTCCCCCGAGCCGAAGCTGAACCGCCCTGCCCCGACCAGATGCCGGAGCGCACCCAGATCGACCTGCTTTTCGGCGAGCACGGTGACCAGGTAGAACTGGCCGCTGGTGTCCTTGAGGAACAGGTTCTTGGTGTGCGCACCGGGTATGGCGCGCTCGATCGCGCTGCTTTCGAGCACGGTGAACACCGCCTCATGCTCGACCTGGTCGAAGGCGATGCCCGCAGACTGGAGTTCGGCATGGAGGCGGCTGTCATCGGTCATTCTGCGATCCTCAATTTGCCGCCATGGCGAGCTTCTGGAAGAACTGCAGCTGCGGCACGCGCAGATCGCCACCGCTTGCCTTGGGCCAGTTGCTCACCACCGCAACGACAAGGTTCTTCTGCGGCACGATCAGGATCGCCTGGCCGAAAATGCCCTGCCCGCCCCAGGCGCCGCCCGGATAGGTCCACCACTGATAGCCATAGCCGAAGCCCGGCAAACCGATCGGCGCCTGTTCCTTGCCCGCTTCGGCGAACCAGCCATCGGGAACCTGGCCCTTGCCGCCTTCGAGCGCGAACAGCCCCATGCGGGCATAATCGGCCAGCCGGATCGACAGGCAGCAGCCGCCGACATTCTGCCCCGCGGAATCGACCATCCAGAACAGGTCGCCCTCGAAGCCCGCCGGCTTGACGATCTTCTCCTGCGCATATTCGGTCAACGTCTTGCCCGTCGCACGCTGGACGATCACGCCGATCAGGTTGGTTTCGCCCGTCTTGTACACCCATTTGGTACCCGGCTCGGCCTCGCGGGGCAGCGTCTTGAGATAGGCGGTATTGGGGTCCTCGCCCGGCCCAACGGGCACCGAGAGCATCTTCACGACATCGCTGTTCGGGTCGGTATAATCCTCGTTCCACTTGACCCCCGAGGTCATGGTCAGGATCTGCTTGACGGTCACGCCGTCATAGCCGCTGCCCTTGAGTTCGGGGACGTATTTGGTCACCGGATCATCGATCGAGGCAATCAGGCCGTCCTTCACCGCCGCGCCGACGAGCGTCGAGGTGAAGGACTTGGCGACCGAGAAGCTGGTCCAGCGATCTTCAGGCTTCATCCCCAGCCCGTATTTTTCCAGCCGGACCTTGCCGTCCTGGATCACCATCAACCCTGCGACATTCTGCGCGGCCATAAACGCATCGACATCGGCATCGCTGATCGCCAGAGGTTCGCCCTTGGGCAGCGCGCGCGGGGTGCCATGCTTCGCGGTCGTGCCGGGGAACTGCGCCTCCATGGCGCGGAAATTGGCAGCGCGCTGCGCATCGGACCAGAACAGGATCTGCGCGCCGGCGGTGCGCACCTTCTCCAGCTCCGCCGCGCTCATCTGCGTGATCGGCTTGACCGCCGGGGCCGCCTCATCCTTCGCCAGCGCCACACCGCCCGCGCCGATCGCCAGCGCACAAGCCGCCGCCAGAGTTTTCCAGACCCGCATAACCTTCTCTCCTCTCATGCCTTTATCTTTCCGTGCGCTGCGAGCGCTCGTTCTCTGGCTTCCTTATGCCCGATCAGTTTCTTGGGATAGCCCTTCACATAGTTGCCCGCAGCCTCGGGATCGTGGATCGCCTTGTCGGACAGACCGGCGAGCTCGGGCACCCATTGCCGGATATAGCCCGCCGCATCGAACTTCTCCGACTGGGTCAGCGGCGCCATGATCCGCACGAACATGTTCGAATCGACGCCAGTGCCCGATGTCCATTGCCAGTTGGTCGCGTTGGAGCCGTAATCGGCATCGACCAAAGTGTCCCAGAACCACTTTTCGCCCTCGCGCCAGTCGATCAGCAGATGCTTGATCAGGAATGAGGCGGTGACCATGCGCACGCGGTTGTGCATCCATCCGGTCGCCCAGAGCTGGCGCATCCCGGCATCGACCAGTGGATAGCCGGTGCGCCCATGCTGCCACGCCCTGATATCCGCCGCCACGTCCGGGTCGGACGGATCGCGCCAGGGGAATTTGTCGAAGCCGTCGCGGGCATTGGCCTTGGCATAATCGGGATATTGCAGGATCACGTTCTGCGCATAATCGCGCCAGACCAGTTCCTTGAGGAAGGTCTCGACCGAACCGCCCGCTTCCATCGCCGTATGCCAGACGGTGGCAGGCGAGATCTCGCCGAAATGCAGATGCGGCGACAGGCGCGAGGTGCCCTCGACCGAAGGCAGGTTGCGCTGCTCCTCATAGTGCTTGGCGCGGTCCTGAAACTGCTCGAGCCGCTCCGCAGCCCCCGCTTCGCCCGGTGTCCATTCCTCGGCAAAGCCCTTGGCCCAATCAGGCTTGGTCGGCAGCAGGTCCCAGTCGCCGAGCGTATCGCTCTCGGGCCATGCCTGCGGTGCATCGAGCCTTTTCGGCGCGGGCACCGGAGCGGGCGGCGGCATGTGTTGCGCCAGCGCGCGCCAGAAGGGCGTGTAGATCTTGTAAGGCTGGCCGCTGCCCGTGGTGACCGATCCGGGCGGCATCAGGTAATTGCCGTGATGGCATTCGAGCGCACAGCCCTCGGGCAGCTTGTCCTTGAGCGCGCGCTCCGCATTGCGCCACCACGGTTCGTAATGGCGCAGGCAGTGGATCGCGGCCGCGTCGGTTTCCTTCGCCAGCTTCGCCAGTACCTCTGCCGCGACGCCGCGCTTCAGGATCAGACGCGAGCCGATCTTTTCCAGATCGGTCGCCAGCGACGCCAGGCTATGATGCAGCCACCAGCGCGACGCGCCACCCATCTTGCGATGCTTGGGCGTCTCGTCGTCGAGCACATAGACCGGGATCACGGGTCCGGCCTTGGCGGCGGCGGCGAAAGCGGGCTGGTCGGCAAGGCGCAGGTCGCGGCGCAGCCAGACGATCACGGGGCGGGTCATGGATTGTCCTTCACATCGACTGTGACCGTGAACCGGTCGGCAATCGGCGAACTGTCGAAGCGCGCATCGCGCAACACCACTCTCTTGCCCCCCGATATGTCGGTCAGCCGTGCATATGGCATCCGCGCCCAGAACAAAAAGGCCCGCGCATCAGCATTTTGTGCGGCGGCGCGCGCGACCCAAGGGCTGGCCATGTTGGTTGCGGCGCTGCCCGGCTGCAGCGTCAGTGCTGACGTGCCCAGCGCGTCATAGGCCCCGCGCCCGATCATCGCATCGCCGCGCCACAGCATCGCGCGCTGCCAGAACAGCACGGGCACCGCATTGGCGATCACCAGATCGGGAGTGATGCCGCGTTCGGCCTCCAGCCTCTGCGCCACCTGCGCTTCGGCATGGCTCGAGAGCGCATAGTTGCCCGAGATGTAGAGCAAGGCCAGAACCAGCACCGTTTGCGCGGGCCGTTCCCAGCCCGGACGGCCTGTTGCCTCCCATTTGCGCGACAGCCAGATGCCGAGCGGCAGGGTCGTCCACAGCACCGCATCGACGATGAACAGGGTATCGCCATAAAACCAGCGCGGCGCGAAGGGTTCAAGCAGGCGGATGCCGTAATTGTTGAGATAATCGAGCGCCGGATGCGATAGCGTGCCGATATAGGCGAGCAGCAGCAGCGCCCCTGGTCGGACAGGCAGGCGATTGCGCGGACGCTTGCGCCGCCGCACCTGCCAGCGATCGAACCAGACCATCGCCACCGTGAGCAGGATCGGCAGCACCAGCAGCGCGATCGGCCCATGCGTCACGCCGCGCCGCAGCGCAAGCGACTGGGTGCCGAGCACGCTCAGCACCGCATCGATATCGGGCAGGTTTGCCCCGATGATCAGCGTCGGCACCGCGAGCCCGGTCAGGCGCTTGAGTCCCGCCTGGCCCAGCGCCCATCCGGCAAGGCTGTGGGTGAAATTGTCCACGCGGTTATTCCTTCATCGCTGGGAAGCGCGCGAAGCGGACATTTTCCATCACCGCATTGTCGCAGGACCGATGCCCCTCTGACGGATCAACGACAGTGATGGTGCCACGCCCCACCGGAATGCCGGTCTCGTGCCCGATGTCGAAGACAAAGGCTGTGTCCTCGTCGATCCCGATCCCGGTCACCGCGTCCGCTTCGATACAGGCCACCGCCCGAACGAGCCGCGTCAGCCGTGCGCGCTGGCTGAAATGCTGGTCGAACACGATCCCGGGAAGAAAGCCGAGGCCACGCCCCAACACCAGTGGCACGTCGCGGGCATCCTCGGCCTTGCCGTCGCAATCCTTGAAATCGCGCGAGACCGGAGCCGTCAGCGCCACCTCGGGGCTGCCGCATCCGATCATGTGCTCGCCCATCACAGCCGCACCCGCGCTGGTGCCCCCGATCACCGCTCCCTTATCCAGCCGTTTGCGGATGGCGGCCAGCATAGGTGTATCGCTGCCATCGGGCTTGATCAGCGCTGCCATGATCCGCAGCTGGTCGCCGCCCAGCATCCAGATCAGGCCTGCTTTCTCGATCTTGGCAATCTCTGCTGGATCGCTGCCGCCCGCATTCCAGCGCGACTCGTCGACGTCCGGCGTATCGGGATCATCGACCAAGGCTATGTACGCCGTGACGATGCTGGCGGGATCAACGCCATGTGCGGCAAAGGCCTTGGCAGCGCGCGGAACCGATCGACCGATAATGCCCGAAGCAGCGGGGATGATGACCACATCGGGCGCGTCGGCTGGCATGGCCTTGATCATCGCGCGATACACATCGGCATTGTCGTCCGCCAATGCCCCGCCGACCACGACAACGGTTCCCCGCTCGGCCTGAGCCGGGACCGCCACCATCGCCAACAGGATTGCCCCCCAAAACCGCATCAGCCGGGCCAGCCTTCCGGACGGCCCAGCAGTGCGCGCAGATCGGCCAGCGCCTGATCCTCGCCGCTCACCTTGATCGCGGCCATGCCCAAAGCCGCCGCGGGTTTGCAATTCACGCCCAGGTCGTCGAGATAGATGCACGCATCCGGTGCTATCCCAATCGCCTCGCACATCATCGCGTAGATGCGCGGATCGGGCTTGCGCACCCCAGCCTTGCTGCTTTCGATGACATGGTCGAACCGCGCCATGATTGCCGCGATCTCGGCGGCGCGGGCATCGTCGAACACCATCGCCGATCCCTTGCCCGCGCGGACATTGTTGGTGATGCAGCCGATGGTCAGCCCTTCGGCCTTGAGCGCATCGAGCGCCGCGACCATGCGAGGGCGCACATCGCCCGCCAGGCAGGAGATGACATTGCTGCCCCGGATCGCCAGACCCAGCGCCGCCGCTTCTTCGGCAAAGGCAGTATCGAAAGCGGCGGCATCGATCTCCGCGCGCTCGAACTTCGCCCAGGCATTGTCGTCGGGATTGGTCGCGTTGATCCGCCGTACGCAATCGCGCGGCAGGCCGCGCTCCGCTTCGAGCCGGTTGAACGCCTCGAAGGGCGACGAGGTGATGACCCCGCCGAAATCGAAAATGACCGCCTGGAAGCTCATGGAATAATGACCAGCCCCGTCCTCGCATCGGCCTTGCCCGCGACCGTTTCGGCATAGGCGGCGAGCGCGGCCTCGGCGCCCTGGCGCTTGTCGATCGACAGCAGTTTCGGGGCCAGATCGGCAAAGCCGAGCCAGGCGGCTTCGAGCTTCTGGCGGAAGCCGTCCGGGCCCCATTCGGCGATGCGCTTTTCGCTGCGGCCCGGTGCGAAGAACATCTGGCGCGGCGGGCCGGCGATGGCCCCTGCGTCATCATTCGCATCCCAATGCGACTTACCAACCACGATCGAGGCCTTCAGCGCATCGGCGAAATGGTTGTGGACTGCGGCTGCGACCTTCGGGTTGCCCGCCATATCGACCATCGCGCTCGGAACGGAGGCGTCCATCGCGCCGATATCGTCATAGGCGACGACGCGGTCGTACAGGCCGAGCGATTCGACATAGGCAGCGTTGCCCCCGCTCGTCAGGCCCACAACCTGCGGACCGCTGCCGCGCTGCTTAAGCGCATGCGCAAGGCCGATCGCGGTCTTGCTCGACGCGCTCGCCACCAGGATTTGCTGCGCAGCATAATCGCCCTCGTCCTCGAGCTGATCGGCGATCAACCAGCCGGTGAGGAACAGCGGACGGAAGACCGGCCAATAATCATGGTGCTCGGCGCGATAATCGCCCAGCGCGTCGAGCCGCTGGTACTGGTTGTAGATGATCGGCAGCGTGCTGCGCCGCGGGGTCATGTCGGTAAAGCCGTTCGCGCTCACCCGGCCCGGATGCAGCACCGCATGGCTCGCCATCGGGTAATAGCCGTAATATTGCGTCCCCAGCGGCATGTCGGGGTGGTTGCTGCGGCTCACCGTGGCAAAGCCCCAGACCGGCAGCCGCCCCGGCGCTTCGCGCTCGGCGAAGAAATCCCAATAGCCCTGATCGTTGCCGAACAGCCCGAGCGGCTTGCCGAACACGGCATAGGTCACGTTGTTCGCGGTCATCGCGTAGAGGTCAAGCTTCACCTCGATCGCGCCTTCGGGCAGGTCGGCCTGCGGCTCCTCGACAATGCGAGCGTCAGCGATGGTGTCACGGTCGATATCGATCGCCCAGCGTTGGTCGGTCATGGCGTTTTCCCTCAATCCAAGAATTCCAGTCTTCGTCATCCCCGCGAAGGCGGGGGTCCCGCTTGTCCCATCGTGCACGACCGCAAAGCGGGACCCCCGCCTTCGCGGGGATGACGATCAAGCGTTTAGATAATGCAACTTCGCCCCACCGCGCGGCCAGTCCATCTTGACCAGCCTGCCAGTGCCTGAAAGCGTGATGTACGCGGTCTTCAGGTTCGGCCCGCCGAAGCAGATATTGGTCGTGAACGGATCGTCGGTGGCGACGAACTCGACCAGTTCGCCTTCCGGTGAGACCACCGAAATGCCGCTCTGCCCGATGGTCGCGACGCAGATATTGCCCGCGCCGTCGACCGCGAGCGAATCGAAGAACGTGTATCCCGACGGGCTGTAGAGAAAGGTGCCGCCCGGCCCGAGCAGCCCCTGGCTGAACGCGATCTCGCCGGGCGCGGCAATGTCATAGGCCCAGAGCTTGCAGGTATAGGTCTCCGCGACGTAGAGCCGCTTGCCGTCGGGCGAGAGGCCGATGCCGTTGGGGTTTTCCATCGGGAAGATGACCTCCTTGAGCAGCGAGCCATCGGCGCGGGCGTAAAACACGCCGGTCATGTCGCGCTCGCGCCGCCGGGTCTTGCCGTGATCGGTGAACCAGAAGCCGCCGGCATCATCGAACACGATGTCATTGGGCCCGCGCAACGTGCAGCCGAAATCGCCAGACTTGTAGAGCGTCTCGACCGTGCCGGTCTCGAGGTCCACACGCTCGATCCTTCCGCCGGAATAATCGTCGGGCTGACCATGCGGGATGAGCAGCCCGGCGCGCTCGACATAATGGAAGCCGCCATTGTTGCAGACATAGAGCTTGCCATCGGGACCGATCGCCGCGCCATTCGGGCCCCCGCCCAGCTGCGCCACGACATGCTGCGTGCCATCAGGCGGGACGCGCGTGACGCAGCCGCGCTCGATCTCGACCAAAACGACGCTGCCATCTGGCATCGCCACCGGCCCTTCAGGAAAGCGCAGGCCTTCGGTTACGAGTTCCATCCAGAATCCCTCTCGCTTACATTCTTGTCAGCGCATCATTGCGACAGTCAGCTCCCCTGTCCACAGCAGAAAACGCGGGCTTGAGCCAAAGCCGATTCGGTCCTAGACGCTCGCCTTTAATGACATCGCCGAACACCCCCTCCGCCCGCCGCCCTGCCAGCGATTATCCGCCCGGCAGCATGGCCTTTCCGCACCGGCATCTGCTGGGAATCGCGGGGCTCCAGCCCTGGGAGATCGAGTTCCTGCTCGACGAGGCCGAGCAATGGGTCGATCTCAATCGCCAGGCGACCAAGCATGACGACCGGCTCGCAGGCCTCACGCTGATCAATGCGTTTTTCGAAAATTCGACGCGCACTTTGCTGTCGTTCGAGATCGCGGGCAAGCGCCTGGGCGCGGATGTGGTCAACATGCACGCCGCGCAATCGAGCGTGAAAAAGGGCGAGACGCTGATCGACACGGCGGTGACGCTCAATTCCATGCGCGCCGATGCCATCGTGATCCGCCATGGCAGCTCGGGCGCGGTGCAACTGATCGCCGACAAGGTAGGCTGCCCGGTGCTCAACGCCGGCGACGGCACGCACGAGCACCCGACCCAGGCGCTGCTCGATGCGCTGACCATCCGCCGCCGCAAGGGGCAGATCGCCGGGCTGCGGGTCGCAATCTGCGGCGACATCCTCCACAGCCGCGTCGCGCGATCGAACATGATCTGCCTTTCGACCCTGGGCGCGGACGTGCGCGTCGCAGGGCCGCCCGCGCTGATGCCGCCTGCGGTCGAATCCATGGGCGCGACGCCCTGCCGCAGCTTTGCCGAGGCACTCGACGGTGCGGATGTCGTGATGATGCTGCGGCTGCAGAACGAGCGGATGCAGGGCCAGTTCATCCCCTCGCCGCGCGAATTCCGTCATCTCTACGGGCTGACCGATGCGAAGCTGGCGCTGGCCAAGCCCGATGCGCTGGTGATGCACCCCGGGCCGATGAACCGGGGGATCGAGATCGACAGCCATATCGCGGACAATGTCCAGCGCTCGGCGATCACCGACCAGGTCGAGATGGGTGTTGCGATGCGCATGGCGTGCCTTGACGTGCTGACGCGCAGACGCCGCGGCGTGGAGGGCTGGGCATGAGCAAGACCCCGCTGGCTCCGCTGAGCATCGTCAATGGCCGCCTGATCCTACCGGGAGAGGGCGAGCCGGTCGAGGGCGGTATCCGCGTGCTGGGCGACCGCATCGCCGAGATCGGCAGGATCACGCCGAGCGCGGACGACCGCGTCCACGACGCGAAGGGCGCGCTGATCGCGCCCGGCCTGGTGGACCTCGGCGTGTTCGCGATCGACCTTCCCGCCTTCCATTTCGGCGGCATCAGCCGTGCGGCGCTGATGCCCGATCAGAACCCGCCGCTCGATCACCCGGCGCGCGTGCGCTTTGCCGCCTATTCGGGCAAGCCGGATTTCTGGGTGCACCCTCTGGCCGCCGCGACGCGCGACCTGGCGGGTGCCGAGATGGCCGAGATCGCGCTGATGCAGGAGGCGGGCGCGCGCGCCGTCGCCACCGGGCGACGCTGGATCGTCGATACCGGCGTGATGCACCGGCTGATGCAATATTGCGCGATGCTGGACCTGCCGCTGATCGTGCATAGCCAGGACCATGGCCTGTCGGGCACGGCGGTGGCCACTTCAGGCGAGATGGCGACCCGGCTGGGCCTGCCCCAGGCCCCCGCCGAGGCCGAGAGCATCGCCATCGCGCGCGATCTGGCGCTGGTGCGGATGACGGGTGCCCGCGTCCATTTCCGCCAGGTGACGACGCGCGCGGGCCTCGCGCTGGTCCGCGCGGCCAAGGCCGAAGGGCTGAGCGTCACCGCCGGGATCACGCCGGCGCACCTGTTCCTCTCCGATGTCGCGCTGGGCGGTTTCCGCACCTTCGCCCGCCTCTCGCCGCCGCTGCGCAGCGAGGACGATCGCCAGGCGGCGCTCGAAGCGGTCGGCGATGGCACGATCGACGTCATCGCCTCGGGCCACGACCCGCGCGGACCCGAGGACAAGCGCCTGCCCTTTGCCGATGCCGCGCCCGGCATGGCGGGGGCCGAAACGCTGCTGCCGCTGTCGCTGGGGCTGGTGCGCGATGGCCTTATTTCGATGGGCCGCCTGTTCGACCTGATCGCCGCCAACCCGGCCAAGCTGCTCGGCGTCCAGGCGGGCGCGCTGCGCACCGGGCATGAGGCGGATATCGTGCTGATCGATCCCGATCGGCCCTGGCAGGTCGATTCGGGCAAGATGGCGGCGGCTGCCGGCAACACGCCGTTCGACAAGCTGCCGGTGCAAGGCCGCTGCCTTGCGCTGTTCAAGGGCGGCAGGCTGGTGGATCAGCGCAGCGGCTGATCGCGGCGCAGGCCGATCAGTGCAGCTTGAGCTTGGGCCGCACGATCTGGTTCACATGGCCGATGACGATCAGCGATATGCCGCGCCACCAGCCGTGGATCGCGATCAGGTGCATGCGGTAGAGCGATTGGTACGCCCAGCGCGCCAGCCGTCCTTCCACCGCCATGCGCCCGCCGACCAGATTGCCCATCAGGCTGCCGACGGTGGAAAAGCGGCTCAATGACACCAGCGAGCCATGGTCCTTGTAGACGAAATCCTTGAGCGGCTTGCCTTGCTGCATCCGGCACAGATTGTCGAAGACATGGCTCGCCATCTGGTGCGCCGATTGCGCGCGCGGCGGGATCGGTCGCTCCTGGCCGGGCAGCAGGCATGAGGCGCAATCGCCCAGTGCGAAGATATGGTCGTCCAATGTCGTCTGCAGTGTCGGGCGGACGACGAATTGGCTGAGCCGGTTGAGTTCGAGATCGCTCATCTCGGTGACGCCATCGGCACCTTTCACCCCTGCGGCCCAGACGATCAGGTCGGCAGGGATCGATTCGCCCGCCTTGGTCTCGACCGAATGCTCGTTGACCTGCACGACCTGGGTATTCTCGCGCACGCTGACGCCGAGCTGCTCGAGCTCGTGTCGCGCCGTGCCTGCCAGCTCGGCATCGATCTGCGGCAGGATGCGCGGTCCCGCCTCGAGCAGCGTGACCTCGAGCTTGCTCTCGTCGAACACCTCGAGGCCATAATAACGCAGCGACTTGGCGGCATTGTAGAGTTCGGCCGATAGCTCCACGCCGGTCGCCCCGCCGCCGATGATGCAGATGCGCACCCGCGCTTCGGGATTGCCGGTGTTATGCTCGTGATTGGCGCGCAGGCACGCGTTGAGCAGCTTCTGGCGGAAGCTGTCTGCCTGGCCGCGATGCTCGAGAAACTGGGCATTTTCGCGCACGCCCGGCACGCCGAAATCGTTCGAGACACCGCCAAAGGCGAGCACCAGATAGTCGTAGCGGATGCGGTGCCGCCCGATCACCTCCTTGCCAGCATCGTCCAGCAGCGGCGCGGTGGTGATATGCCGCGTCGTGCGGTCGATGCTTTCGAGCGCCCCGTTGAAGAAACGATAACCCCAGCGCACCGCATGGCCACCATAGCCGACCTCGTCGAGATTGGCGTCGAGCGAGCCTGCGGCGACCTCGTGCAGCAGCGGTTTCCAGATATGCGTGAGGTTGCGGTCGACCAGAATGATGTCGTGCTTGTCGCGGCCGTATTTGCTGCCGAGCCGTCGTACCAGCTCGAGCCCGCCAGCGCCTCCGCCCACCACGACAATCTGCGTCTTCTGGTCGCTCACACCGGCCCCCTGAATAGTGTCAAGCAAAGTTAACACATATTACCGAGCCACCAAGCGATTTGGCGCGCCCGATCCGATAAAGTTCAGGCGCGGCGGAACGGGCGATTGAGCTGCACAATCTTCGCGTTGAGCATCGCCGCAAAGCTGACCCAGACGAGATAGGGCACGATCAGCCAGCTCGCGAGCACTGAATAAGGCCGCAGCCAGACGCACATCGCGAACACCGACGCCCAGAGAAAGACGACCTCGACCAGCGCCCAGTCGGGCCGCTTGAACTTGAAGAACAAGGGCGACCAGAGCAGGTGAAACACGAAATTCGCGACATAGAGCGCGATGACGATCATCCGGTCGCCCTCGGTCTGCGTGCCGTCCCACGCCAGCACGGCGGCCCAGGCGGCAAGGCCCAATATGATCGTCCAGGCCGGGCCAAACAGCCAGTCGGGCGGCTGCCAGCTCGGTTTCCTGAGGTTCCTGTACCAGGCCCCGATCTCGGTCAGCAGCCCGCCTGCCCCGCCCAGAATGACGGCCCAGGCGATTGCGGCGATGACGGGGGTGCTGAACATGGGTCAGCACATGGGGTTGAGGGGCAGACAAGACAATGCCATCGGCTCTCAGCGCGCATCTTTGCTTGCCGCCAGCGGCTCAAGCTGCTGATATGGTTGCCAATGTTACGAAGACAAAAGGGGTTTCCTGATGCGTATCCGTCACCTGCTGGTCGCCAGCAGCTTCGCCGTACTGACCATGGCAACGCCCCTGGCTGCACACGCGCAGGAGGCGGTGAAGCCCTCGCTGACGCTCAAGGCTGCAAAGGCGCAATTCCGCCCGGTCAGCTTTGCCAGCGCCCTGCCCGCGCCATCGCGTAGCCTGGTACTGCCGCTGGCCAGCGATGCTGATCTCGCGAGCCGCGCCAGCGCGCTATCCGAAGCCGAACGCGCCGGGATCGCCCGTGCGCTCGCCGCAGCGGAGTTCGACTATAAGTCCGGCACGCTCAGCCTGCGCGGGATCGGTGGATGGGACCGCATCCATGTCGTCGGCACCGGGTCGGACCTCAGCGCAGCAGCCGTGCAGAAGCTCGGCGTGATGGCAGGGCGCGCGCTGATGAAGGACAAGGGCCCGATCACCGTGCTGGCAAATGGCCTGCCCGCCGAGGCGGTGGCCGAGCTCGCCACCGGCATGGGCATCGGCGAGTATCGCTCGGACCTCTATCAGGCCAAGGCGCGCGAGGCCGCTGCGATGGCCGCGACGACCATCGTCACCGAAAGCGGCGAGGCCGCCCGCGCCGCCTATGAAGGACGCGGCAAGCCGCTGGTCGAGGCGATGGCCTTCGCGCGCGACCTTTCGAACGAGCCGGCCAACGTCATCTATCCCGAAAGCTTTGTCGAACGCACCCGCGCAGCCTTTGCGGGCGTCCCCGGCGTGACGATCGAGGCGCTCGACGTGCCTGCGATGGAAAAGCTCGGAATGGGCTCGATCCTGGGTTCGGGACGCGGATCGGCGCGGCCGCCGCGCATGCTGATCGTGCGCTATACCGGACGCGGTGCACCTTCGACCGGTCCGGTCGTGCTCGCGGGCAAGGGAATCACCTTCGACAGCGGCGGCATCTCGCTCAAGGCCGGGGCCGGCATGGGCGACATGAAGTTCGACATGTCGGGCGCGGCGAGCGTTGTCGGCGCAGCGCTGGCGCTGGCCAAATCGCGCGCGCCGGTCGATGTCGTCGCGATCGCGGCGCTGTCGGAAAACATGCCCGACGGCAATGCCGCGCGCCCCGCAGACGTGCTGCAGGCAATGAACGGCAAGACCATCGAGATCATCTCGACCGATGCCGAAGGCCGCCTCGTCCTCGCCGATGCGGTTGCCTATGCCGATGCGAAGCTCAACCCAGCAGCGATCGTCGACATGGCGACGTTGACCGGCGCGATCATGACCGCATTGGGCGACGATTATGCCGGGCTGTTCAGCCGCCACGATCCGCTGGCCGATCAGCTGATGAAAGCAGGCGACGCGAGCGGCGACGCGCTTTGGCGCATGCCGCTGCACCCGAGCTATGCCGAGGACACCAAATCGACCATCGCCGATATCAAGAATTCGGGTGCAGGTGGCGCCGGAGCCGGCGCGGGCGCGCATTTCATCGGCGCGTTCGTGAAGCCCGAAACGCCCTGGGCGCATATCGACATCGCAGGGATGGCCTGGGGCGGCGCGAACGATCTGAAACCTGCTGGATCGACCGGCTATGGCGTGCGCCTGCTCGAGCGCTTCGTGCGCGATTTCCAGCCGGTGCCCAAGGTGGCTGGGGAGTGATAGCACGAAACTGGCCCGTCACCTCCGCGAAAGCGGGGGTCCCGCTTTGCTGATTCAGCGTCTGCAAGAAATCGGGATTCCCGCGTTCGCGGGAATGACGGTGGGGTCTGACGCCTCGGGTTACACCCGCTCGATCAGCATGGCGATCCCTTGCCCCACGCCGATGCACATCGTCGCGATCGCATAGCGTCCGCCGGTGCGCTGCAGCTCTTCGGTGGCGGTGAGCGCGAGCCGCGCGCCCGACATGCCGAGCGGATGGCCCAGCGCGATCGCACCGCCATTGGGGTTCACATGCGCCGCATTGTCGGGCAGGCCGAGCTGGCGCAGCACGGCGAGGCCCTGCGCGGCAAAGGCCTCGTTGAGCTCGATCACATCGACCTCGCCCAGCGTCACGCGCGCCCGCGAGAGCAGCTTCTGCACTGCTGGTGCCGGGCCGATACCCATGATGCGTGGCGGCACGCCCGCCACCGCCGTGCCGATGATCCGCGCGCGCGGGGTCAGGCCATGGCGCACCGCAGCGGCTTCGGACGCGACGATCAGCGCTGCCGCGCCATCGTTGACGCCGCTGGCATTGCCCGCCGTCACCGTGCCGCCGGGGCGCACGATGGGCTTGAGCGCACTCAGCGCCTCGATCGAGGTCATGCGCGGATGCTCGTCGGTATCGACGATCAGCGGTTCGCCCTTGCGCTGCGGGATGCTGACCGGGACGATCTCCGCCGCCAGCCGCCCCGATTCCTGCGCGGCGGCCGCCCGCTGCTGGCTGCGCAGCGCGAACGCGTCCTGATCGGCGCGGGCGATGCCGAAATCCTCGGCGACATTCTCCGCCGTCTCGGGCATCGAATCGACGCCATGCACCGCTTTCATCAGCGGATTGACGAAGCGCCAGCCGATGGTGGTGTCATAGACAGCATTGTCGCGGGCAAAGGCGGTGCCTGCCTTGGGCATCACGAACGGCGCGCGGGTCATGCTTTCCACGCCGCCCGCGATCATCATATCGGCATCGCCCGCGCGGATCGCGCGCGCGGCGCTGCCCACCGCGTCGAGCCCCGATCCGCACAGCCGGTTGATCGTCGCCCCACCCACGCTCTCCGGCAGGCCCGCGAGCAATGCGGCCATCCGCGCGACGTTGCGATTGTCCTCACCGGCCTGATTGGCGCAACCCATCAGCACATCGTCGATTGCGCCGGCATCGAGCCCCGGATTGCGCCCGACCAGCGCACGCAGCACCACCGCCGCCAGATCGTCGGGCCTGACGCTCGCCAGCCCGCCGCCATAACGTCCGATCGGCGTGCGCACCGCGTCGCAGATAAAGGCTTCGGTCATGGCAGGTCCTCTCAGGTATCGATCCGGTGGTCTCAGCCCCGGAAATTGTCCTTGGCGACGCGGCGCTCGGCGAGTTCCTCGGCGGAGCGGGCGCGCATGAAGGGATTGGTGGCGCGTTCGAGCGCGATCGTGGTCGGCACGGTCGGCTCGCCGCGCGCGCGCATCGCCAGCACTTGCTCCATCCGCTCGGCCAGCGCCTGGTTGTCGGGCTCGGCGACCAGCGCATAGCGCCCGTTCGATTCGGTATATTCGTGCGCGCAATAGACCGCAGTCTCGCCGGGCAGCGCCGCCAGCCGCGTCATGTTGGCGAACATCTGCTCGGCCGTGCCCTCGAACAACCGCCCGCAGCCCATCGCGAACAGCGTATCGCCCACGAAGATCGCCTGCTCATCGGGCAGATGATAGGCGATATGGCCCGCGGTATGCGCAGGGACGTCGATCACATCGGCCCTGAGCGCGCCCAGATGCACCACATCGCCGCCCTTCACCGTGGTGTCGAACGCCGCGATCCGCTCGCGCTCTGCCTCGGGACTGGTGATCGCGCAGCCGGTTGCCGCCTTGATCGCCGCATTGCCGCCGACATGATCGGGATGCCAGTGCGTGTTCCAGATCTGCGTGATCGTCCAGCCACGCGCCTCGGCCTCGGCCAGCACCGGCTCGGCCTCGGCAGGGTCGATGACGACGGTCTCACCGCTCACCGGCTCGTGCACCAGCCAGATGTAATTGTCGGACAGGGCGGGGATACGCGCAATTTCGATCATGCCAAGCGTTGTGCCCAATCGCACTGCGCTTGCCAAGGGCGCATTGGGAGCACGCCCCCTCTATCATGATCAATAAAGGGGGTGGTGGCAGGGATTGTACCGAACCACCTCATTAAGTGCTGTATTTTATAGATAAATAATGGATTTTCAGATATATTCTCCCACATTTCCTCCCACATAATGGGTTCCTTGCGACGTACAGTCGTTCGCCTTAGGCGTTTTATCTGACCTCAGAAGGTGCACAATCCATGTGACCGACCGGCTCAACCCGAGCGACAATCGCTGGTTCAACCCCTGAAAGAACGGTACGCGCTAGAGCCAGATCGTGGGACTTTTCGGCCATCAGATTTCAATGTCCTCAATGCCAGCTCTCAAGGCAAAACCGGACATTACGGCTCACTCAGGCATTGACCCTATCGATGCTGTGACTGAGCTGATTGCAAAATGCCGGCGTTGATCACGCATTCGGGAGAGGCCGCTGTCCTCCAATCTGTCTTCAGAGTTAGCCAGCACCCCGTCTCGCCGATTATGGCGTCGCGAAATCAAGGCGGCATCGCAGCCGCGTGACAGCTGACTAGAGCGGCGGCGATGACCTGCCATGCGTGTTCATTAATCGGAAACAAGGCTCCTCTCCCGGCACGAGCTCACCAGTCGCCAAGGCCTAAAATTGGCTCAGATGCGTTGCCTATAGAGGGTCTCGGTGCTCGAGACTTGCCTGCACCATAGACCCCTGCGAGCGACGCACGGGGAAAGACATATTGCTTCGAGCATAGTTTGGCCCTAGCCTTTTCCAGATGTTTGCCCGGCTTGGCCTACTCCTTGTCCTCTGCGCGATGCTCCTTTCGGGCAGAGCTTGGGATGCGCATTTGGCTGTGCACGAGCAGTTGTCCTCTGCCACGGCCGTTCATACGCACCATTCGGACCATGTTCACGCTGTGGACCCGGTGGCAAGCTTCGAGAAGGCGGCGCTTGGGGACGCACCGGCCGATCAGCGGGATCCGGAGAGAGGCCTGACGCATAGTCATGGCTCCATGGCCGGGCATGGCTTCGCCCTGCTTTCCGCCGATCATACCGAATTTGCAGGCCTGCCATCGGCGAAGGAGCTCCATTTTCCGCCGCGTGCATCGCTTGCGGCTATCTCCCGCCCCAACTCGCTTCTGAGACCTCCGCGAACCGCCTGACATCGTTGCACGGTGTCGCCGGCTGCGTCCGGCTGCGCCTTGAGCAGACGTGTCAGGAGCAGGTGAAATGAAGACGATACTGCGTGCCGCACTGCTTGCGGTCACGTTCCTGTCAGCGGGAGCGGCCAATGCCGATACGCTGACCCTCGAAGAGGCGATCCGCCAGTCTGTGGCCAACTCGCCGCTGGGTGCCGCAGCAACAGCCCGGGTGGAAGTGCTGGAGGCCGCGCGCGCGGCTGCTGATACAAAGCCCGCTGCGACCATCGACGGCGCCGTCGAGAACATCGGGACGAATGGTTTCAACCAGTTCCAGATCGATGCCACCTATAATCAACGCATCGAGCGGGGCGGCAAGCGTGCGGCCCGGGTGGCACTGGCCGAAGGCGACATCGGGGTCGCGCAGGCGCAGGGGCTGATCGCGCGGCTCGATCTCGCCCAGAAGGTCCAGCAACTCTACGTCGAGGTGCAGGCCGCGACGCTCGATCTCGAACTCGCGCGCAGCCGGGTGGAGATCGCCGAGGCGCTCCAGAAAGACGTGCAGCGCCGGGTGGACGATGCCCGCGATCCGCTCTTTGCTGGAACGCGCGCGCGAACGCAGCTGGCGGAAGCCAAGGTCGATCTGGAATTGGCCGAACATGCGGTGGAAGCGGCCAAGACCCGCCTTGCCTTGCTTTCCGGACAGGCCGACGACGAGTTCTCGGTTGTGACGGACGCCTTTCTCGACTTCGCGCCGGCAGGCGCAGTGCCGGACGATCTCGCCTCGATCGATCTGGCCTTGTATGAGGCGCGCAGCCGCCGCGCCGATGCCAATATCCGTTTGCAGGACGCGAACGCGCGCACCGATCCGACCGTGTTCGCCGGCCCCCGTTTCCTTGGGACGGGCGATGTCGCTCTTGTTGGCGGCTTCTCGCTGCCGCTATCGAACCGCGCACTCAACCAGGCCAATCGCGACCGCGCCGAAGCCGAGAAGCGCCAGATCGAAGCCGACCTTGCCGTCGAGCGGTTCGAGCGGCGCCGCGCCATTGGCTTTGCCGTGGAGCGGGTCGAGGAAGCGGGCCACGAGGCGGAGGCGATCCGCACCAAGGTCGTGCCCGGCGCCGAGCAGACGCTGCGCGAAGTGCTGGCGGGCTACAAGCGCGGCGGCTTCACCTTTCTCGACGTCTCGACCGCGCAAAACGCTCTGCATGACGCACGCGTGCGGATGGTCGATGCCATGACCGAATATCACCGTGCCAAGGCTGAACTTGATCGCCTGACCGGCCGGTTTGCCGAACTCGTTGGGGGTAACTGACCATGCGCCGTATCTATCTCATCGCAGCCACTCTTCTCGCGGCACCTCTCATAGCCTGCGGTCAAGCGGGCGAGAATGCCGGGACCGCAGAAAGCGCCGAAGCCGAAGCTGCTGCGGCCGCCGATTACGAGCGCGGGCCGCACAACGGGCGGATGCTGCGCGACGGCGATTTTGCCATCGAGGTCACCGTGTTCGAGGATGGCGTGCCGCCCGAATACCGGCTCTACGCCTACCGTGCGGACAAGCCGCTTGATCCCAAGGAGGTCAAGGCGCGCGTCATGATCGCCCGGCTCGACGGGGAGAAGACCACCTTCGACTTCGCCCCGCAGGACGATTTCCTGCGCGGCAATGCGGTTCTGGTCGAGCCGCACAGCTTCGATGTCGTGGTCGAGGCGAGTATGGGCGGCAAGGCTCACAAGTGGAGCTTTGCTTCCTACGAGGGCCGCGCGACCATCACCGATGCGGCCGCAAGTGCCGCCGGCATCAAGACGGAGACCGTCGGCCCGCAGGCGATCGGCGATACGGTCGAGATCATCGGCCGGGTGGAGCTCGATCCGGCCGGCAGCGCCGAGGTGGGGGCCAAGTATCCCGGCCCCGTGGTGGCGGTGTTCCGGAACGTCGGCGACCGGGTCTCCAAGGGAACGCTGCTGGCGAAGGTCGAGAGCAGCTATTCGCTCCAGACCTACGCGATCTACGCACCGATGGCGGGCGTGATCAGCGCACGCAATGCCAATGTCGGATCGATTGCCGACAGCGAGCCGCTGTTCGTGATTTCCGACCCGGCGCGCACCGTGGCGACCTTCCCGATTTTCCCGCGCGACATCGAGCGGGTGCGGCCCGGCCAGCAGGTCCAGATCCGCGGATTGGAAGGCGAGCGCACGCAGAGCGCGGTGATCCGCGATTTCCTGCCGCTTGCCGATGTCACCAGCCAGGCCGTGACTGCGCGGGCTGCGCTTCCCAACCGCGACGGCTTCTGGCGTCCCGGCATGGCAGTGCGCGGGCTGGTGACCGTCGAGCAGCGCCAGGTGCCGCTGGCAGTCAGGACCGACGCGATCCAGCAGTTCCGCGATTTCCGCGTGGTCTTTGCCAAGATCGGCCAGACCTATGAAGTGCGGATGCTCGAACTCGGCAAGGAAGGGCCGGAATGGACCGAGGTGATCAGCGGCATCAAGCCGGGCACGGTTTACGCCGCCGAGAACAGCTACGTCATCAAGGCCGACATCGAAAAGTCCGGCGCAAGCCACGATCACTGAGAGGCCCCCGGAAATGCTTGAGAAAATTATCGAGCTGTCGATCCGGCAGCGTGTCGCAGTGCTGGTCGCGGTCCTGCTTCTGGCCGCCATCGGGGCCTACAGCTTCGGGCGGCTGAAGATCGATGCCGTGCCCGACATCACCAATGTCCAGGTGCAGATCAATACGGCCGCGCCTGGCTTCTCGCCGCTGGAGGCCGAGCAGCGCATCACCTTCCCGGTCGAGACGGCGATCGCCGGCCTGCCGGGGCTCGAATACACGCGCTCGGTCTCGCGCTACGGCCTGAGCCAGGTGACGGTGGTGTTCGCCGACGGCACCGACATCTATTTCGCCCGCCAGCTCGTCAACGAGCGCCTGCAAGGCGTGCGTTCGACCCTGCCCGCCGGGATCGAGCCCGAACTGGGCCCGATCGCGACCGGGCTGGGCGAAATCTTCATGTATACGATCGAGGCCAAGCCGGGGGCGGTCAAAAGCGATGGCACGCGCTACACCGCGCAGGATCTGCGCACGCTGCACGACTGGGTCGTTCGCCCCCAGCTGCGCAACGTGCCGGGGGTCACCGAAGTCAATTCGGTGGGTGGCTACCGCAAGGAATATGTCGTCGCCCCCGATCCCTCGCGGCTCGCAGGCTTCGGCCTGACGGTCGAGAACGTCATCGCCGCGCTCGAAGCCAACAATGGCAATGTCGGCGCGGGTTACATCGAGCGTTCGGGCGCGCAATACCTGATCCGCGTGCCGGGGCAGGCGCAGGGCGAGCGTGACCTGGCCGGCATCATCGTTGCGACACGCGGCGGCGTGCCGGTGCGGATCGCGGATGTCGCCGATGTCGAGATCGGCTCGGAAATCCGCAACGGCGCGGCGACCAAGGACGGGCAGGAGGTGGTGCTCGGCACCATCTACATGCTGGTCGGCGAGAACGCGCGCGAAGTCAGCGTCGCAGTGGCCGAACGCCTTGAGGAGGTGAACCGTTCGCTTCCCGGCGGGGTTGTCGCCAAGACTGTCTACGACCGCTCCAAGCTGGTCGAGGCCACCGTCTCCACCGTCGAACGCAACCTTGCCGAAGGCGCGCTGCTGGTGATCGTGGTGCTGTTCGTGCTGCTCGGCAATATCCGCGCGGCGCTGATCACGGCGGCGGTGATCCCGCTGTCGTTCCTGATGACCATCACGGGCATGGTGCAGACCAATGTATCGGGCAATCTCATGAGCCTTGGCGCGCTCGACTTTGGCCTCATCGTCGATGGTGCGGTGATCATCGTCGAAAACTGCCTCAGGCGGTTCGGCGAGGCACAGCACAGGCTTGGCCGGGTGCTTGACCGTGAAGAGCGGTTCAAGCTCGCCGCCGGTGCCTCGGCGGAGGTTATCCGCCCGAGCCTGTTCGGCATCCTGATCATCACCATTGTCTACATCCCGATCTTCGCGCTGGAGGGCGTGGAAGGGAAGACCTTCCACCCGATGGCGCTGGTGGTGGTGATGGCGCTCACGGCCGCCTTGCTGCTGTCGCTCACCTTCGTTCCCGCAGCCGTGGCGACCTTCGTCACCGGCCGGGTCGAGGAGAAAGAGAACCGCGTCATGCGCACGGCCAAATCCCGCTATGTCCCGATGCTCGATTTCGCGATCCGTCAGCGCCGGATCGTCGTTGGCGCAGCGGCCGTGCTGGTGGCGCTGAGCGGTCTCGCCGCGACGCGTCTGGGGTCGGAGTTCATTCCCAATCTCGATGAAGGCGACATCGCGCTGCACGCGCTACGCATTCCCGGGACGAGCCTGACCCAGGCGGTGCAGATGCAGAGCGCCCTCGAAGACCGGATCAAGAAGTTCCCGGAGGTCGACATGGTGTTCGCCAAGATCGGCACCGCCGATGTTGCCACAGATCCGGTGCCGCCTTCGGTCGCCGATACCTTCGTCATCATGAAGCCGCGCGATCAATGGCCCGATCCGCGCAAGCCAAAGGCCCAACTGGTCGCGGAGATGAACAAGGCCGTGCAGGAAGTGCCGGGCTCGCGCTACGAGTTCATCCAGCCGATCCAGATGCGTTTCAACGAACTGATCGCGGGCGTGCGTTCGGATGTCGCGATCAAGGTCTATGGTGACGATCTCGATCAGCTGGCGGCAACCGCAGCCGAAATCGAGAACGTGGTCGGCAGCATTGCCGGATCGCAGGACGCCCAGACCGAACAGGTTACCGGCCTGCCGTTCATCCAGGTTGTGCCCGACCGGCTCAAGCTCACCCAGCTCGGCCTCAATGTCGATGATGTCCAGACCGTGGTCGCCACCGCCATCGGTGGTGCCGAGGCGGGGCAGATCTTCGAGGGTGACCGGCGTTTCGACATCGTCGTGCGTCTGCCCGAGCAGCTGCGGCAGGACCCGCAGGTGATCGAGCGCCTGCCCATCCCGCTTCCTAGCGGCGGCGCTGTGCCGCTGTCCGAGGTCGCCAGCATCGAGCGCATTCAGGGGCCGAACCAGATCAGCCGCGAGGACGGCAAGCGCCGCGCGGTGGTGACCACCAATGTCCGTGGCCGCGATCTGGGATCGTTCATCGCCGAGGCGAAGGAGCGGATCGGTGCCGAGGTCGAGCTGCCCGAAGGCTACTGGATCGATTACGGCGGGACCTTCGAGCAATTGCAATCGGCGGCGACGCGCTTGCAGATCGTCGTCCCGCTCGCGCTGCTGCTGATCTTCGGCCTGCTCGTCACCCTGTTCCGGTCATGGAAGGATGCCCTGGTGGTGTTCTCCGGCGTGCCGCTTGCGCTGACCGGCGGGATCGCGGCGCTGCTGCTGCGCGGTATCCCGTTCTCGATCTCGGCCGGGGTCGGGTTCATCGCCCTGTCCGGGGTTGCGGTGCTCAACGGGGTGGTGATGCTGACCTTCATCAAGCAGTTGATGGAGGAAGGCAGCGGGCTGGAGGACGCGATCCGCGACGGTGCACAGGCGCGCCTGCGCCCGGTGCTGATGACCGCGCTGGTCGCAAGCCTCGGCTTCGTGCCGATGGCGCTCAACGTCGGGCTCGGCTCCGAAGTCCAGCGTCCGCTGGCGACCGTGGTGATCGGCGGGATCATTTCCTCGACCATCCTGACCCTCATCGTCCTGCCCGCGCTCTACCGCATGGTGCGCGGGAGGGAGGTGGAGGCGCAACAAGGTTCGGCCATGCCGGCGAACGTGGCATGATACATCTGGGCGGCAAGGGATAGGAGAACCCGATCATGCTATCCGTGCTTGCACACCGCACCTACCGGCATCTGTTTCTGGCGCAGGTCATCGCGCTGGTGGGGACGGGGCTTGCCACGGTGGCCCTCGGTCTGCTGGCTTACGAGATCGCCGGCGCGGATGCGGGTGCGGTGCTGGGCACGGCGCTGGCGATCAAGATGGTGGCTTATATCGGCGTCGCGCCGGTGGTCGGGGCCTATGCCGACAGGCTGCCGCGCAAGGGACTGTTGGTGGCGATGGACCTGCTGCGCGCCGGTGCTGCACTGACGCTCCCGTTCGTCGATGCGGTCTGGCAGGTCTATCTGCTGATCTTCCTGCTGCAATCGGCCTCGGCGGCCTTCACGCCGACGTTTCAGGCGACCATCCCCGATATTCTCCCGGACGAGGAGGAATACACCCGCGCACTCTCGCTTTCGCGCCTCGCCTATGATCTGGAAAGCCTGCTGAGCCCGATTCTGGCCGCTGCGCTCCTGACGGTGATCAGCTTCCACTGGCTGTTCGCGGGCACAGCGATCGGCTTTGCGATCTCGGCGCTGCTGGTCGTCACGGCCGCGCTGCCGCATCGCAAGGCTGCCGCGGCGATTGTCGAGAGTGTCTGGCGCAAGACCACGCGCGGCGCGCGCATCTATTTGAAGACACCCCGCCTGCTCGGCCTGCTGGCCGTGACCCTCACTGCTGCGGCGGGCAGCGCAATGGTGATCGTCAACACGGTCGTCATTGTGAAGGGCATGGGCCGCAGCCAAGGCGATGTGGCTCTGGCGCTTGCGGCCTATGGCGGCGGCTCGATGCTGGCCGCCCTCGCGCTGCCGCGGGTGTTGCAGCACATCGCCGACCGGACGGTCATGCTCACGGGGGCTCTAATCCTCACCGTGACGCTTGGCGGACTGGCAGGTCTGGCGCTCGATTGGCCCCATCTTCTTGCCGGGTGGCTGGTGATGGGTATCGGCTATTCGCTCTGCGTTACGCCGGGTGGCAGGCTGCTGCGGCGGTCATCCAGCGAGGCTGATCGCCCCGCGC
>Ga0155082_110_pt2 | contig 133657 bp, 114 predicted proteins | sample RifCSPhighO2_01_FD_106050 | JGI IMG/M metagenome (GOLD analysis project Ga0155082, IMG submission 106050) | Sphingomonadales bacterium RIFCSPHIGHO2_01_FULL_65_20 | reverse complement strand
TCGAAATCGCATGGGGTGGGGCATGCCCCACCCCATGCGATCATCTCAATCTACACCAGAAATTACACCACGAGCGCGGACGCTAACCTCGCAAATCCTGAACCCTCGGTAACCGCCGCTTTCCCCAAAACGACGGAAACTATCCCCGAACCCATGGCCGTAGCCGCTTGATCCGCGCTGTCATGATTCCGTAATGCGGGCTCAGGCGCTAGGGGAATTCGCGGCTTGCCGTCATTTTTGATCCTTTCTGTGTTTTATGTGCAACACGCCTTCGTTCAGGGATCAGCCATTGTCAGCCTTGCATGCGCTGGTTAATGGAAAAAGCCGAGCAGCGCCGCTGATCCCCCGGACGGCGCCAGTTCCGAAAGGATCATTCCCCCTCCATGCTGTCCACATTCGAATGGACGATCGCCAAGCGCTATCTGCTGCCCGGTCGCGGCGAGGCCTTTATCTTCCTGGTCGCCGGGATCAGCCTGGTCGCGGTGGCGCTGGGCGTTGCGGCGCTGATCATCGTGATGAGCGTGATGAACGGCTTTCGCGCCGAACTGCTCGACAAGATCGTCGGGCTGAACGGCCATGCGGTGGTGCAGGGCTATGGCGGGCGGCTCAACGATTGGCAGGACATCCTCAAGGAGACGCGGCGGATGGACGGCGTCGTCGCCGCATCGCCGCTGATCGAGCAGCCGCTGCTGATCAATTTCGACGGCCGCGTGGAAGCGGTGCTGGTGCGCGGCACCGATGCGCCCGATATCGCCGCGCTCAAGGACAAGACCGTGCTGGGCTCGGTCGCCGAGCTCAAGGCGGGCGCGTCGAAGGTCGCGCTCGGATCGCGGCTGGCGCAGAATCTGGGTGTCAGGATCGGCGACAAGATCACCATCATCAATCCGGCGGGGCGTGCGACCCCGTTCGGCACCGTGCCGCGCGAGATATTGTACGAGGTCTCCGCGATCGTCGAGATCGGCGTCTATGACTATGACAAGGCGTTCGTCATCATGCCGATCAGGGACGCGCAGCTCCTGCTGCTGCTGGGCGATCAGGTCGGCATGATCGAGGTGACGACGCGCGATGCCGATCAGGTGCGAGAGATCCTGGCGCCGCTGGAGCAGAAGCTGCGCGGTCAGGCGGTGGTCAACGACTGGCGCACGATCAACGCCTCGCTGTTCGAGGCATTGGCGGTGGAGCGCGTCGCGATGTTCATCGTGTTGTCGATCATCATCCTGGTCGCGGTGTTCAACATCCTCTCGTCGCTGATCATGCTGGTGCGCGCCAAGACCCGCGACATCGCGATCCTGCGCACGATGGGGGCAAGCCGCAACTCGCTGCTCAAGATCTTCATCACGGTGGGGCTGATCATCGGATCGCTCGGCACGGTCGCCGGGCTGGGGCTGGGCTTCGTCTTCCTCTATTTCCGGCAGAGCATCGTGCTGTTCGTCCAGTTCGTGACCGGTCAGCAGCTCTGGGACCCCTCGATCCGTTTCCTGACCGAACTGCCCAGCCGCACCGATCCTTTCGAAGTGGGAGGGATTGCGCTGATGGCGCTGCTGTTCAGTTTCCTCGCGACGCTCTATCCCGCCTTCAAGGCGTCCTCGACCGATCCCGTGCAGGTGCTGCGCTATGAGTGATGCCGTCATCCTGCTCACCGATGTCCGCCGCAGCTTCGCCCAAGGCGGCGTCACCATTGACGTGCTCAAGGGCGTCAATCTGGCGGTCGAACCGGGCGAGATCGTCGGGCTGCTCGGACCTTCGGGCTCGGGCAAGTCAACAATGCTGCAGGCCGTGGGCCTGCTCGAGGGCGGCTTTACCGGGTCCATCCGCATCGCGGGCGAAGAGGCGGCGCAGTTGAACAGCAACGGCCGCACCCGGCTGCGCAAGACCGCGCTGGGTTTCGTCTATCAGTTCCACCATCTGCTGCCCGACTTTACCGCGCGCGAGAATGTCGTGCTGCCGCAGCTGATCATGGGCCGCACCCGCGATGAGGCATCGGACCGGGCAGCGGAACTGCTTTCCCGTCTCGGGCTCGGCCAGCGGCTCGACCATCGCCCCAGCCAGCTGTCGGGCGGCGAGCAGCAGCGCGTCGCCGTCGCGCGTGCGCTGGCGAACCGGCCGAAGGTCGTGCTTGCCGACGAACCGACCGGAAATCTGGACGAGGCGACCGCCGACAGAGTGTTCGACGAGTTCCTGCATCTTGTAAGGGAAGAGGGCAGCGCGGCATTGGTGGCCACCCATAACGAAAGACTGGCCACGCGCATGGACCGGGTTGTCCGCCTGCACGATGGAAGGATCGCATGACCGTTTTCGATTACACGATGCCGCTGCCCGATGGCAGCTCCAAGCCGCTTTCCGATTATCAGGGCCAGGTGCTGCTGATCGTCAACACTGCCTCGAAATGCGGGTTCACGCCGCAATATGAGGGTCTCGAGGGGCTGCATCGCGAATACAAGGATCGCGGTTTCGAGGTGCTCGGCTATCCGTGCAACCAGTTCGGCGCGCAGGAGCCGGGCGATGCGGAGGAGATCAAGAACTTCTGCTCGCTGACCTATGACGTGACCTTCCCGCTTTCGGCCAAGATCGCGGTCAATGGCGAGGAAGCCGATCCGCTCTGGAAATATCTCAAGAGCCAGCAGGCCGGGCTGATGGGCAGCCGCGCGATCAAGTGGAATTTCACCAAGTTCCTGGTCGACCGCAAGGGCAATGTCGTCGCGCGCTACGGCTCGATGGTGAAGCCCGAGCAGATCAAGGCGGATATCGAGAAGCTGCTGTAACGGCAGGCGCTCGACACGCGAAATTTCGGCGTTACTCTCCCGTCATTCCCGCGAAGGCGGGAATCCCGCTTTTTCGCCGATTATCAGCACAAGCGGGACCCCCGCCTGCGCGGGGGTGACGAGGAAGCAATACCAGCATTGCAGCAAGGACACCGCACCGATGATCGACGCCATCAGCACCTGGGCTAACGGACTGGGCGCGCAATATGGCGTCAATCCTGTGATCTTCGCGAGCATCTATATCGCCGCGATCCCGCTGTTCCTCGCCAGCATCGCCTGGCTGGTGCGCAACGCGCGCGCGGGCAAGCCGACGGTGCTGCCGGTGATGTGCGCGGGCGCCTGTTTCGTCTCGGCCTATGTCTATCTCGCCATTGCCGGGCGCAACATTCCCGTCTGGGTCTGGGTCTTCCTCGCCGTGCTGATCCTCTACGGCATCTGGTCGACCGTACGCGATGTCCGCCGCAAGATCGCGGCCAAGGATTTATCCACCGGGGAGTGATCCGCGCCGGTTTTCGAATCGCGGACCAGTCGGTAGCTTCTGCCCATGGCCTATGAACCCTTCGTCCCGCTGCGCGTGTTCAGCGCCTATACGATGCTCGAAGGCGCGATCGAGCCAAAGGCGATCGCCAAGACCGCGCATGCGCGAGGCTTCCCGGCCATCGCGCTGGCGGATCGCAACGGCCTCTATGCGGGCATGGCCTTTGCCGATGGCTGTTTCGATGCGGGCATCCAACCGATCATCGGCACCTTGCTGTGCGTTGCACGACCCGGCAGCAACCCTGCCGCGCCGGTGCTCGACTGGTTGGCACTCTATGCGCAGAACGAGAAGGGCTATGACAACCTCTGCGATCTCGTCTCGCACGCACATCTCGACCGTCCGCTCGAACTGCCCGCGCACGTGCCGTTCGAACGGCTGGAGGGACGCACCGATGGCGTGATCGCGCTAACCGCTGCGGGCGAGGGCGCACTGGTCAAGCTGCTTGCGGCAGGACAGCAGCAAGAGGCCGAAAGCTATTGCGACCAGCTCCAGGCGCTGTTCGGCGATCGTTTGTATATCGAGCTGTGCCGCCGCGGAGAGGAGATCGAGACGCTGGCGGAAAACGCGCTGCTCGATCTGGCCTATGCGCGCGGCCTGCCGCTCGTTGCGACCAACCCCGCCTGCTATGCCGATCCCGGCTTCCACGCCGCGCATGATGCGATGTTGTGCATCGCGCGCGGCGAATATGTTGGCGCTGCCAATCGCGATCGCAGTTCGCCCGAGGCGTGGATCAAGTCCGCGCCGATGATGCGCGAGCTGTTCAGCGATCTGCCCGAAGCCCTGGTCAACACGCTCGTCGTCGCGCAGCGCTGTGCCTATGCGCCGCCCAAGCGCAAGCCAATCCTCCCCAGCCTCGCGGGCGACCTCGAGGGCGAGGCGGCGCAGCTGCGCGCCGATGCTTTTGCGGGCCTCGAAAAACGGCTCGAGGCCTATACCGATCTGACCGAGGAGGAGCGCAAGGCCTATTTCGACCGGCTCGCGTTCGAGGTCGACGTGATCGTCGGCATGGGCTTTCCCGGCTACTTCCTGATCGTGGCCGATTTCATCAAATGGGCCAAGGATCACAATATTCCGGTGGGGCCGGGCCGCGGATCGGGTGCGGGCTCGGCGGTCGCCTGGGCACTGACGATCACCGATCTCGACCCGATCAAGCTAGGGCTGCTGTTCGAACGCTTCCTCAACCCCGAACGCGTGTCGATGCCCGACTTCGATATCGACTTCTGCGAAACGCGGCGCGGCGAAGTGATCCGCTATGTGCAGCAGAAATATGGCCGCGACCATGTCGCGCAGATCATCACCTTCGGAAAACTCAAGGCGCGCGCGGTGCTGCGCGATACGGGCCGCGTGCTGCAGATGGGCTATGGCCGGATCGATGGGCTGTGCAAGCTCGTCCCCAACCATCCGACCGATCCGTGGAAGCTCGACCGCGCGCTGGCCGGGGTCGACGAGCTGCGCAACCAGTATCGCGACGATGCGGAGGTCAAGACGCTGTTCGACCTGGCGATGCAGCTCGAAGGTCTGCCGCGCCACAGCTCGACCCATGCCGCCGGCGTCGTCATCGGCGACCGTCCGCTGGCGCAGCTGGTGCCGCTCTATCGCGATCCGCGATCGGACATGCCGGTGACGCAGTTCGACATGAAATATGTCGAGACGGCGGGCCTCGTGAAATTCGACTTTCTCGGCCTCAAGACGCTGTCGGTGCTGCACAAGGCGGTCGAGATGCTCGCGAAACGCGGCGTCGAGGTCGATCTGTCGCGGCTGCCCTGGGACGATGCCAAGACCTATGAGCTGTTGAAGCGCGGCGATACGGTCGGCGTGTTCCAGCTTGAATCGGAAGGCATGCGCCGCACGCTGGCGCAGGTGAAGCCGACCGCGTTCGGCGACATCATCGCGCTCGTCTCGCTCTATCGCCCGGGGCCGATGGACAATATCCCGAGCTTCGGCGCGCGCAAGAACGGGCGCGAGCCGATCACCTATCCGCACCCGCTGCTCGAGGATATCCTGAAAGAGACCTACGGCATCATCGTCTATCAGGAACAGGTGATGCAGGCGGCGCAGGTGCTCGCGGGCTATTCGCTCGGCGACGCGGACCTTCTGCGCCGCGCGATGGGCAAGAAGATCCAGGCGGAGATGGACAAGCAACGCGGCCGCTTCGTCGAGGGCGCCGCGAAGAACGATATCGATGCGAAAAAGGCCAACGAGCTGTTCGACTTGATCGACAAGTTCGCTGGCTATGGCTTCAACAAGTCGCACGCTGCGGCCTATGCGCTGCTCGCGTACCAGACGGCCTGGCTTAAGGCGCATCACCCGCACGAGTTCTTTGCCGCCTCGATGTGCTTCGACATGCATCAGAGCGACAAGCTCAATATCTTCGTCGACGACATGCGCAGGCTGGGCATCGCGTGTCTGCCGCCGTGCATCAATGCGAGCGAGGCCGAATTTTCGGTCGAGCAGACCGAGGAGGGGCTGGCGGTGCGCTATGCGCTCGCGGGGCTCAAGAATGTCGGCGAAAAGGCGATGGAGGGCGTGGTGGCGACGCGCCAAGCCGGAGGCCCGTTCAAGTCGCTGGGCGATCTCGCCGACCGGATCGACGCGGGAGCTGTCAACAAGCGCCAGATCGAGAGCCTTGCTGCAGCGGGCGCCTTTGATGGCCTCGGGCTCGAGCGCTCGGTTGTTCATGCCTCGGCCGACACGGTAATGGCGGTCGCCGCCGAAGCGCAGCGCCAGCGGACCAGCGGGCAGGGCGGGCTGTTCGGCGATGTCCAGCAGCCGGGCCAGTCGCTGCGGCTTGCCGCCGTCAAGCCCTGGGCGATGGGCGAGAAGATGACCTATGAACGCGAGGCGTTCGGCTTCTTCTTCTCCGCGCATCCGGTGACCGAATTTGCCGCGACCGCCAAGGCCCAGGGCGCGCGGCCCTATCAGCTGCTGGTGGACACGCTCGAGGTGCGCGTCGGCGAGCGCAAGACGGCGAAGGTCGCGGCGCTGGTCGAAGGCTGCAACCGCCGCCAGAGCAAGCGCGGCAGCACCTTCGTGATGGTCGACCTGTCCGACGAGAGCGGCCAGTTTTCCGCCAGCTCCTTCGATGACGAGATCGTCGCTTCGATGCCGGAATGGGCGGCGCAATCGGCGTGCCTGCTGATCGAGCTGGAATTCGACCGGTCGAGCGAGGAACAGGCACCGCGCGCAACGATCCGCCGGGCAAGGCCGCTCGACCAGATCAAGGTCGTGCTGCGGCACCGCGCGCATGTCGACGTGCACCATCCCGATGCGCTGTCGCGGCTGGCCGAACTCGTCGGGCCGGCTGGAAGCGGGCAGGACGAACTGCACGCGCGGCTGATCATGGGCGATGGGCGGGTGATGCCGGTGTGCCTCGGCAACCGCTTCCGGCTCGATGGTGAAGCGCAGGCTGCGCTGCGCCTGGTCGAGGGGCTGAACGTGCGCGAGATCGAACAGCTTGCCGCCGGACGCCCGGAATTGCGCCTCGTCAGTTGACTTGCCCGCCGCTTCGGGCTTTCTCATCCAGGTTGAACCGGCTCCCTGCGAGAGCCTCAAGATCTGGGAGAGAATGATGATCGTTGGCGGAATGCAGGATTATGAATTGCGCGTGATGCGGCTGCTCGACCATGCCGAGCGCGAAAGCAGCACGCGCGAAATCGTCACCCGTTGGGCGGACGGCAGCCAGACCCGTACCCATTGGGCAGGGATTGCCCGCGATGCGCGTCGGCTGGCGAGCGCGCTGGTGAAGCTGGGCCTGCAACCCGGCGACCGCGTCGCGACGCTCGCGATGAACCATAGCCGCCATCTTGTCGCCTGGTATGGCGCGATCGGCATGGGCGGGGTGATCCACACCATCAACCCGCGCCTGTTCGACGAGCAGCTCGAATATATCGCCAACCATGCCGAAGACCGCGTGCTGTGCTATGACGCAGCGTTCCAGCCGATCATCGACAAGATGAAGAGCCGCTGGACGACGATCGAGCATTATGTCTGCTTCGATCCGCCCGCCGGATCGGACGTGCAAGGCTTCGAGGCGCTGCTGGAAACGGGCGACGAGGGCTATCGCTGGCACGAAGGCTCGGAGCGCGACCCGTGCATGCTCTGCTACACCTCGGGCACCACGGGTAATCCCAAGGGCGTGCTTTACGAGCACCGCTCGACCGTGATCCATGCGATGGCCGAGATGCAGCCGGCGGTGTTCAGCCTGTCGCCGCAATCGGTGGCCTTGCCCGTCGTGCCGATGTTCCACGCCGCCGCCTGGGGCCTGCCCTTTGCCGGCGCGGCAGCGGGGATCAAGTTCGTCTTTTCCGCGGTCAACGATCCTGCGGTGCTGTGCGACCTCATGAACACCGAAAAGGTCACGCACTCGGCCGGCGTGCCCACCGTGTGGCTCGCGATGTTCCAGCATATCGATGCCACGGGCAAGAAGCCCGAATATCTGCAGGTCGTCACCATCGGCGGATCGGCCGCGCCGCGCGCGATGTGCGAGCGGATCATGAAGATGGGCGCGCGGATGAACCATGCCTGGGGCATGACCGAAACCTCGCCGATCGGCACCATGGGCGCGCCGTCGCCCGATTGGGACGATCTCGATTTCGAGGCGCAGCTTGATCTGGTCACCAAGCAGGGGCGGGTGCCTTTCGGCGTCGAGCTTCGCGTGGTCGATGACGAGGGCAACGTGCTGCCGCGCGACGGCAAGTCGAGCGGGCGGCTGCAGATCAAGGGGCCGTGGATCATCAAGCGCTATTTCAAGGCGGAGAACGACGCGCTGACAGAGGACGGCTGGTTCGACACCGGCGACGTTTCGGTGATCCATCCCGATGGCGTGATGCAGATCACCGACCGCGCCAAGGACGTGATCAAGTCGGGCGGCGAATGGATCAGCTCGGTCGATCTGGAAAACGCGGCGGTCGGCATGCCCGATGTCGCGGAAGCCGCCGCGATCGGCCTGCCGCACCCCAAATGGGACGAGCGCCCTCTGCTGCTGGTGGTGCCCAAGCCCGGCACCAGCCCCAGCAAGGACGCGATCCTGGCGCACCTGTCGGCGCATGTCGCCAAATGGTGGCTGCCCGATGATATCGTGTTCGTCGACTCGCTGCCGCACAGCGCGACCGGCAAGCTGCTCAAGACCGCGCTGCGCGATCAGTTCAAGGATCACGTGCTGCCGACGGTGTGACGTTCAACTAAAATCCTCCCCCAGCTCGCTGGGGGAGGGGGACCGCCCGCGAAGCGGGTGGTGGAGGGGCAGCGAATGCGCGCTCCCCTCTGAGCTACAGTACCAACCGGCTTCCCCTCCACCGCTGACCTGCGGCCAGCGGTCCCCCTCCCCGAGACAAGCTCGGGGAGGATTTTGACCCTCGTCATTCCTCCCGCGAGCGGGAGAGATGAGCCTAGATCAGAAGCTGAAGCGCGCCGAGATACGGAAATCGCGGCCGCTCAAGGGTGCGAAGTCCTTGGTGAAGCTGGCGGCGCGGCGGCCGATCACGTCGAAGATGTTGTTCGCCGATGCGATCAGCGTCACGCCGCGCGAGGCGCCGAACGGCTTCCACGAGGCGCTGGCATTGACCAGGGTGAAGCCCTCGGTCGGCGTCTCGAAATTGGCGTTGCGCTCCTGGTCGTCGAACCATTCGACCTCGGCGCGCAGATTGAGCACGTCGCTCTGCGCCTCAAGCCCGCCGAGCAGCCGCAGCGGCGGAATGCGCGGCACCGGGCCCAGGCCGTCGAGCGAGGCATGGACATAATCGGCGACGCCATCGGCGATGAACTTGAACGATCCGGCGCGCGCGAACACCACCGAAGCTTCGGCTTCGATGCCGTAATATTTCGCATCGTTCTGGATGAACTGGAAGACCGGCAGATCATCCTCTTCCAGTCCCGTGGGCACGTCGATGATGAAATCGTCGAAGCGGTTGTAGAAGCCGGTGAGCGAGAGATTCACGTCCGGGGTCGAATAGCGGATATAGGCCTCGCCGCCCCAGCTCTTCTCGGTCGTGAAATTCGGGTTGCCGATCTCGAAGGCTTGCGTGGCAATATGCGGTCCGTTGGAGAACAGCTCCTCGGCGGCCGGCGCGCGCTGGGCGCGGTTGAGGTTCACGCCGAACTTGAGCTGGTCGGTCGGCAGATAGGCCAGGCCCGCCGCGAACGAATAGGAGTTGAAGCGCCGCTCGACGCCCACATCCTGCGACTTGACCACGACGCGGTCGAAGCGCCCCGCGCCTTCAAGCTCGATCTGGCCGAGCCGCACTTCCTGCAGCGTGAAGATGCCGACCTGATCGGTGGTGTTGGGCGGAACGAAGGCTTCCGCGCCGATCGCGCTGAAATCGCGATGGACATATTGCACCCCGGTCGCGCCGCGCCAACCGCCACGCTCGCGCTGCACCAGTTCGAGCCGCGATTCGATGCCGTTGTTGCGGAACACGGTGCCGACCTCGTCGCCCTCGAACTCGGTCTGCTTGAAATCGGCATAGGCCGCGCGCAGGCGCAGCGCCTCGAAGAATCCGGGCAGATCGACCTGGCCGCGGAAATCGACCTTGAACTGGTCGAGACCAATGGTGACGGGGCCTTCTTCCTCTTCGCCGCCAGCGCCTTCTTCCTCACCGTGATGATGGCCAGCGCCGGGGCGCTCGGGGACGCCGTACAGGCTGTTGTAATAGCTGCCCGAAATCCCGAAGCTGCCGCCTTCGCCGATATAGGCCAGGCCCGCGCCGAAGCTGTAGGTTTCGGTACCGGTATTGGGGATGCGGCCGCGCAGACCGGCCAGTTCCTCGGCTTCAGCTGCCTCCTCGAGATTGCCCTCGGCGCGCTCTTCCGCGGCCTCTTCGAGCTGCTCGGCGCGAAGACCGGGCGACAGCACGAAGCCGCCCACACGCAGGTCGTCGGACTTGCGGTAGCTGCCATCAAGGTGGAGCACCAGCTTCGAGGTCAGCGGAACATCGAGGCTCGCGCCGATGCTGCGCTCGTCCGCAGCCGATCCGTACGTGGCGAGCGCGTCGAGATGAAACGGCTCTTCGGGCACCTCGCGCGGGATGCGCTTGTCGATCGCGTTGACTGCGCCGCCGACCGCCTGGCCGCCGAACAACAGCACCGCAGGGCCGCGCAGCACCTCGACCCGATCGAGGATGATCGGCTCGACCGTGACGCCATGGTCGGGCGAGGTGTTCGACACGTCGATCGTGCCGATGCCGTCGGTGAGCACGCGGATGCGCTCGCCCTGGAAGCCGCGCAGCACAGGGCGCGAAGCGCCAGGCGAGAAGCTGGTCGCCGAGACGCCGGGCAGCTTGGTCAGCGCGTCGCCGATCTGGGCACGCGCTTCGCGCGCCAGAGTGTCGCCCGAAAGCTCGGACGTGCCGGCGAGAATGCTGAGATCGCGGACGAACGGCGCGGTGACGATGATCCCGCCGCTCTTGTGGAAGTCATCGTCTTCCTGTGCGGGTTCCTCGGCTTGAGCGGCCTGCTGCGCCAGCGCGGGAAGCGGGGCAAGCAGCGCTGTGGCGAGCGAAAGCGACGAGGTAACGGTGAGAAGCGTGCGACGCATGTTCTGTTATGCTCCCTGGGGACTCTGAAAAAGGAAGAAAGGCTGCCGTTGACCGGCAATCCGGTGCCCGCTGCCCGGGCGCTATAGGCCTTGCCATGCACCCAAAACCGCGGAGTCGGAGGGGCGGCTAGCACTCGTGTAATGTTATATCAATCGCAATTTGACCAGGATATGACAGTTTGCGACGGGTTGCTCGTGCAGATGCCCTCGGGCAGAAAGGGCGACGAAGCGGCCGTCAAGGCCGTCATCGTGCGAGGACCCGAAAGATGAGCCATGAGACCGCTGCCGAGCCGCTGATCCCGGCGCCCGAGGATGCACAGACCTGGTGCACGCCGACGCAATATGCGGAACTCTATGCGGCGTCGTTGCGCGATCCGGACGGATTCTGGGCGCTTCAAGCGGACCGCATCGACTGGAGTTCGAGACCGACGCATATCAACCGTTCGAGCTTCGATCCGGTGCGCATCCGCTGGTATGACGATGGCGAGCTCAACCTGTGCTACAACGCGGTCGACCGGCATGTGCTGGCGGGGCATGGTGCGGATACGGCGTTGATCTGGGAAGGCGACACCCCCGGCGATGTCCGCTCGTTGAGCTATGACGCACTGCTGGCCGAGGTGCAGAGGTTCGCCGGTACGCTCACCGCGCTGGGCGTGGTCCGGGGTGACCGGGTGACCATCTACATGCCGATGGTGCTCGAAGGCGCGATCGCAATGCTCGCCTGCGCCCGCATCGGCGCGATCCATTCGGTGGTGTTCGGCGGTTTCTCGCCCGAGGCGCTCGCCGGAAGGATCGAGGATTGCGCGAGCCGGTTCATCGTCACCGCCGATTCCGGGATGCGCGGGGGCAAGACGGTGCCGCTCAAGGCCAATGTCGATGCCGCGCTGAGCGATCACGGGATCAGCGTCGATGCAGTACTGGTCGTGCGCCATACGGGTGCCGAAATCGCGATGACCGAGGGGCGCGACCACTGGTATCACGAACTGTCCGCGACCGTGCCTGCGACCTGCCCTTGCGCGCCGATGGCGGCGGAAGATCCGTTGTTCATCCTCTATACCTCCGGATCGACGGGCAAGCCCAAGGGCGTGCTGCACACCACGGGCGGCTATGCGGTCTGGGTCGCGACGACCTTTCACTATGCCTTCGATTACCGCCCGGGCGAGGTCTATTGGTGCACCGCCGATATCGGCTGGGTCACCGGGCACAGCTATTCGGTCTATGGCCCGCTGCTCAACCGCGCAACCAGCCTGCTGTTCGAAGGCGTGCCCAACCATCCTGATCACAGCCGCTTCTGGGACATGTGCGAGCGGCACGGCGTCAACATCTTCTACACCGCGCCCACCGCGATCCGCGCGCTGATGCGCGAGGGCGAAGCGCCGGTGGAGAAGCACGACCTTTCCGCGCTGCGCCTGATCGGATCGGTCGGCGAGCCGATCAATCCCGAGGCCTGGCGCTGGTATCGCCGCACCGTGGGCAAGGACGCGGTGCCAGTGATCGATACCTGGTGGCAGACCGAGACCGGCGGCATCATGATCACGACGCTGCCGTATGCGCATGCGATGCGGCCGGGCAGCGCGGGCCTGCCGTTCTTCGGCATCCAGCCCGAACTGGTCGATGCCGATGGCAACACTCTCGACGGCGCGACCGAGGGCAATCTGTGCATCGCGGGGTCGTGGCCCGGCCAGGCGCGCACGGTCTATGGCGATCACGAGCGCTTCGTGCAGACCTATTTCAGCACCTACAAGGGCAAGTATTTCACCGGCGACGGCTGCAAGCGCGATGAGGACGGCTATTACCGCATCACCGGCCGCGTCGACGATGTCATCAATGTCTCGGGCCATCGCATGGGCACCGCCGAGGTCGAAAGCGCGCTGGTGCTGCACCCGCGCGTTGCCGAAGCTGCTGTGGTGGGCTTCCCGCACGACATCAAGGGGCAGGGCATCTATTGCTATGTGACGCTCAATGTCGGCGAGGAGGCCGACGACGCGCTGGCCGGGGAGCTGAAGGCGCTGGTCCGCAAGGAAATCGGCCCGATCGCGACGCCCGACCATCTGCATTTCACGCCCGCGCTGCCCAAGACGCGCAGCGGCAAGATCATGCGACGCATCCTGCGCAAGATCGCGGAGAACGAGTTCGGTTCGCTCGGCGATACCAGCACGCTTGCCGACCCGTCGGTGGTCGATGCGCTGATCGAGGGGCGCAAGGCGATGTGAAACCGCTGGTAAGTCGGACCGCGACCTGCCATGGTGGAGCATCGGCTTGGCTATTACGTCGTTCGATTTCTGCGCGACCGCAGCTTAAACCGAAAGCATTCCCATCATGTTGCACCACCTTCGGGCGTCGGCCGTTGTCGCCGGTCTGTTCGGCCTTGTCGCCTTGCCCTTTGTCGCGGTGATGCTGGTCCTGCTCGCCATTGGCGCGTCTTCGGGGCTGGTGATCGGCCTCGGCTTCATGGCGCTGCTGGCCAGCTGTACGATCGCCGTGTCGCAGCCTGGCCAGACATTTCTGAGCGATAACCTACGCAGGGCGACTCGCCGCAGCTGATCCTCAGCCGCTCAGCCCGGCCAGAGCCACCGGCCAGGCGGCAAGCGCCATCAGCGTCCCCAGTGGGAAGCGGGTGGCGGCATCGAGATCATGGCCGCGGCGTTGCAGCACCAGCGCGACGGCAAGCCCGAGGCCGCTGGCGATCAGCAGCACGAGGGGCAGCGCCTGCCAGCCGAGCCACAGCCCGATCGCGCCGAGCAGCAGCGGATCACCGCCGCCGAGCCCTTCGCGCCCGCGCGTCAGCCGATAGAGCAGCGCGATCAGCCACAGTCCGCCGCAACCAGCGCCTGCGCCGATCAGGCGGCTGGTCCAGTCGGGCGGGATGTCCAGCGCAGCGCCCGCCAGCGCGCCCAATGCCAGCGCTGCGTTAAGCGGATGCGGCAGCCAGTAATGGCGCAGATCGAGCAGCGCGAGCGGGAGGAGCAGCCAGCCAAATGCCGCTATCGCCAGTCCCTCTGCGCCCGGATGCACCGCCAGCGATAGCGCTCCGATCAGCGCCGCGCTGAGCTCGATCGCGAAGCAATGCCATCCGATGGCCGTCCCGCATGCTGCACATCTCCCGCGCAGCAAAACATACGATATCAACGGTATAAGCTGCCAAGGCTTCAGCTGCGCGCCGCACGCATCGCATTGCGACCGCCCGGTCAGGATCGATCGCCCCGCAGGCCAGCGCACCACCAGCGCGCCGATAAAGCTGCCGAAGATTGCGCCAAGGATCGCCGCTGCAAGGGGCGCGATCACCGGATGGTCAAGCAGCGGCGCATACATAGCGAAATTGGCCCAATGCCGGGGATCGGCAGCGCCCTTGCGCATAGCGGCTCGCCCCGAGACAGGCCAAGCGCTTTGTACTCCAAGCCTCTTGCAATCGCGCTGGCCCTAGGGGAAGGCGCTTTCACCACATTCGAAAAGGGACTCATGCCATGACCGCATTTTCCGCCGCCGATCCCGTTGTCATCGTCTCCTATGCGCGCACGCCGATGGGCAGCTTCCAGGGTTCGCTCTCGGGCGCCAGCGCCACCGATCTCGGCGCGACCGCCGTCAAGGCGGCGGTCGAGCGGGCAGGGGTTTCGGGCGATGCAATCGAGCGCATCTATATGGGCTGCGTGCTGCCCGCCGGCCTCGGTCAGGCCCCGGCGCGCCAGGCCGCGCTCAAGGCCGGCCTGCCGCAGTCGGTCGAGGCGACCACGGTGAACAAGATGTGCGGCAGCGGCATGCAGGCGACGATCATGGGGGCAGAGGCGCTGGCCTCGGGCTCGGTCGATCTGCTGGTGGCGGGAGGCATGGAGAGCATGACCAACGCGCCCTATTTGCTCACCAAGCATCGCGGCGGCGCGCGGATCGGCCATGACCGGGTCATGGACCATATGTTCCTCGATGGCCTGGAAGACGCCTATGAGCCCGGCCGCGCAATGGGCAGCTTTGCCGAGGAAACCGCAGGCGAATATCAGTTCACCCGCCAGGACCAGGACGATTACGCGATCGCCTCGCTTACCCGCGCGCAGAAGGCGCAGAGCAGCGGCGGGTTTGACCGCGAGATCGTCCCCGTCGAGATCACCGGCCGCAAGGGCACCGAGACGATCGACAAGGACGAACAGCCGCTCAAGGGCGACGCGTCGAAGATCCCGAGCCTGAAACCGGCCTTCGCCAAGGACGGCACGATCACGGCGGCCAATGCCTCGTCGATCTCCGACGGTGCGGCTGCTCTGGTGCTGACCCGCCAGAGCGTCGCCGACAGGCTTGGCCTCAAGCCCGTCGCGCGGATCGTGTCGCACGCGGCACATGCCCACGCGCCGGCGCGCTTCACCACCGCGCCGGTCGATGCCAGCCGCAAGGCGCTGGAGAAGGCGGGCTGGAGCGTCGACGATGTCGATCTGTTCGAGGTCAACGAGGCGTTCGCCTGCGTGTCGATGATCGCAATGCGCGACCTCGGCATTCCGCACGACAAGATCAACGTGCATGGCGGCGCGACCGCGCTGGGCCATCCGATCGGCGCGAGCGGTGCGCGAATCATCGCAACGCTGGTTTCTGCCCTGCAGACGCATGGCGGCAAGCGCGGCCTGGCATCGCTCTGCATCGGTGGCGGCGAGGCGACGGCGGTTGCGGTCGAGCTGATCTGATCCCCTGAAGCCCGGCCTGTCAGTAGGGCAGGCCGGGGCTTTTGTAAGGCCGGATTGACAAGCCTGCCCAAATCCAGCAATTGCGCATCCAGATGGTTCCTCCCTTAGCCGGGAGGCGAAGAGGGAAGCCGGTGCAAATCCGGTGCTGTGCCCGCAACTGTCAGTCGGGAGCCGACGGCCAATATGTCACTGGGAGCGATCCCGGGAAGACGGCCCGAGGCGATGATCGACGAGCCAGGAGACCTGCCATCGCGTCGTTCATCCGGGGGCCGGGTCCAGCCTGTTCGGATGGGAAAGTTTTTTCCTTCGTAACGACATGCCACAGGCCATAGTCGCGTCCGGAAGCGATCCCGGCGGGCCTTGATGTCGTTCATCTGCCCTTCCGCTTCGGCGGCGGCTGGGGCTGAGGGAAAACCGTGTCCAAATTCATCCGCAGTTTCACCGTGTCCGCGCTTGCTCTGGCAGTGGCCACGCCGCTCCATGCGCAGTCCGCCAGCGACGACCAGGACGACGATATCGTCGTCTCCGCCAGTCGCATCGTCCAGAAGCGCAGCGAAACCGGCCAGTCGATCACCGTGGTCGACAAGGCAGAACTAGATCGTCGCCAGACCCAGGTGCTGAGCGACGTGCTGCAGACGCTGCCCGGCATCAGCGTTGCGCGCAACGGCGGCCCCGGCGGCACGACCAGCGTGTTCATCCGCGGCGGCGACAGCTCGCAGACGCTGGTGCTGGTCGATGGCGTGCGCATCAACGATCCGTCTTCGCCTTCGGGGGCGTTCGATTTCAGCTCGATCCTCACCGGCAATATCGGATCGGTCGAGGTGCTGCGCGGACCCAATTCGGTGATCTGGGGCAGCCAGGCGATCGGCGGCGTCATCAACATTACCACGATCGAACCGAGCGAGGGGCTGCAGGCCAGTGCGCGCGGCGAATATGGCTATCGTGACACCGGCCAGCTGGTCGCCAGCGTCTCGGGCAAGACCGGCATCGTTTCGGGCAGCCTTGGCGCAAGCTATTTCCGCACCGATGGCATTTCCGCCTGGGATGAGCGCCGTGGGGCGACCGAAAAGGACGGGTTCGAGAACCTGACCTTGAGCGGCAAGCTGCGCGTCGCCTTCAGCGATGCGATCAGCCTCGATCTGCGCGGCTTCTATACCGATGGTGAAACCGAATTCGACAACCCGCCTGCCGATACGCTGCCGGTGACCGACAACCGCCAGTTCGTGGGCTATGCGGGGCTTAATGTCGCGCTATTCGACGGCCGGTTGCGCAATCGCTTTGCCTATACCCGGACCGACATCAAGCGCATCACCACCGATCCCACCCCCGGATCGTTCAACCCCGCACGCGCCAAGGGCACGCTCGACCGGTTCGAATATCAGGGCGTTGCTGATGTTGCCGATGCGCTGACCCTGGTGTTCGGCGTGGAGCACGAACAGAGCGAGGCGAGCACCTTCTTCCCCTCGTTCAACACCGCGCCCGATGTCAGTGACGTGCACATGACGAGCTATTACGGCCAGGCCATCGTGCGTCCGGTGCAGGGGTTGACCGTCACCGGCGGCGTACGCGTCGACGACCAGCAGGTGTTCGGCAGCAAGACCAGCCTTGGCGGCAATATCGCCTATACGCCCAATGACGGCGAAACCGTGATCCGCGCGACCTATGCGGAGGGTTTCCGCGCGCCTGCGCTGAGCGAGCAACTCGCCGCGTTCGGCAATCCGAACCTGCGCCCCGAAACCGCGCGCAGCTATGACGCGGGAATCGAACAGTCGCTAATCGACGGCAAGCTGCGCGCGCAGGCGACCTGGTTCCGCCGCAACACGCAGGACCTGATCGTCTTCTCCTCCGCAACCTTCAGCCTGGAGAATATCGCGGCCGCGCGCGCACAGGGCGTGGAGCTTGGCCTGTGGATGCAGCCGGTGACCAATTTCACCGTGCAGGCACAGTACAGCCTGGTCGATACCGAGAACCGCTCGCGCGAAGCGGACTTTTCGGGCCGGGTCAATTTCGGAAACCGGCTCGCGCGGCGCGCCAAGGACAGCGCCTCGGTGCTGGTCGACTGGAAGTCGCCCTGGGGTCCGGCGCTGGGCGCGACCTTCCTGATGGTCGGTGACACGTTCGACGATGTCGCCAACACCATCCGGCTCGACAGCTATGTCCGCGTCGACCTGCGCGCGAGCTGGAGCATCTCGGACAATCTGGAAGTCTATGGCCGGGTCGAAAACCTGTTTGACGAGGCCTATCAGACCGCGTTCAACTATGGCGTGCCCGGACGTGCGGGCTATGCGGGGGTCAGGTTGAAGATGTGATGTCAAGGGTTGTCGCCCCTATCTCCGTTTGTCCCGAGCGTGTCGAGGGACCTTGCACAACTGAGGCACGCACGTCCCTCGACTTCGCTCGGGACAAACGGTGGGGGGTGAGCGCTTTGTTGCTCGCCATGTGCAGCATCCTCACCGCCTGCTCGCTGGGCAAGGCCGCCACACCCGCACCACTCGAACCCCCGGTTCGGGCGATGCGGGTCGTGAGCCTCGACTATTGCGCGGATCAATATGTTCTCAAGCTTCTCGGACGGGAGCGCATTCTCGCGCTCTCGCCCGATGCCACGCGCGACTTCTCGTACATGCGCGAGGCGGCGAGAGGCATGCCTAAGGTTGCCCCGCGCGCCGAGGACGTGCTGGTGCTCAAGCCCGATCTGGTGGTGCGCAGCTATGGTGGCGGCGCGGATGCGGGCGCGTTCTTCGCGCGCGCCGGGGTGCCGGTGCTGCAACTGGGCTATGCCGAGGATCTGGCAGGGGTACGGCGCGTGCTGGTCGAGACCGCAGGGCAGCTGGGCGAGCGGGCGCGGGGCGAGCGGATCGCACGCGAGATGGATGCGCGGGTGGCAAGACTTTCGGAACGTGCCTACTCTCCGTTTGTCCCGAGCAATCAAAATGCCGCCCTTCCCGAGTTCCCGAGCGAAGTCGAGGGACGTATGCTCGACCCGTTGCGATCACGTCCCTCGACTTCGCTCGGGACAAACGGAAGGGGAAGCAACACTGGGTCTGGGTCGGGAATCGCCAGCAAGCCAACCCTGCTCTATGCCACCCCCGGCGGGGTCACCTCGGGCCCGGGATCGCTGATCCACGAACTCATCGAACTCGCCGGATACCGCAATTTCCAGACCGAGCCCGGCTGGCAGCCGCTGCCGCTCGAGCGGCTCGCCTATGAAAAGCCCGATCGCGTGGCGATGGCCTGGTTCGGGCGGCGCGATTACAATCCCGATCAGTGGAGCGCGGCGCGGCATCCGCTGATGCGCACGGCGAGCCAGCATCCGGTGATCGGCCTGGAGGGCGCATGGACCGCGTGCGGCGGCTGGTTCGTGCTCGATGCCGCCGAAGCGATGGCGCGGGCGCGCGGGGTGAAGCTCTGATGCAAGCGCGCTGGCTGATCCCCGGGCTGGTCGTCGGCATCGCGATCGCGCTGATCGCTGCCTGCCTGCTCGGTTCGGTGCCGCTGCCGCCGGGACGCATGGTTGCGGCGCTGCTGGGCATGGGCGAGGGCGGTGACAGCCTGGTCGTCTGGCAGGTGCGCCTGCCGCGCGCGCTCGCGGCTCTGGTCGCGGGCGGAGCGCTGGGCATCAGCGGTGCCGCCTTGCAGGGCCTGCTCCGCAATCCGCTGGCAGAGCCCGGCGTGCTTGGCGTCTCGGCCATGTCGGCGCTGTTCGCGACGGTGGCCTTGTTCTACGGGCTTGCGGCTTTCCTTCCCTTCGCGCTGCCGCTGGCGGCGATTGCCGGCGCGCTCGCGGCGACCGCGATCATCGCCTGGGCCGCGCCGCGCTCGCGATCGGTGGTGACATTGATCCTGGTGGGCGTCGGCATTTCCAGCTTTTCGGGCGCAATCATGGCGCTGCTGATGAACCTCGCCCCCAACCCGTTCACGCTTGCCGACATGGTCACCTGGATGATGGGGTCGGTTGCCAATCGCAGCCTTGACGACCTCGCGCTCAGCGCCCCGTTCATTGCCGCCGGTGCCGCGCTGCTGATTGCGGCGCGGCGCGGGCTGACCGCGCTGGCGCTGGGCGAGGAAGCGGCGGCCGGCGTCGGGCTCGATGTGGCGCGCCAACGGATGCTGGTCGTGCTTGGCGCAGGCCTGGCGACCGGTGGCGCGGTGGCGCTGGCGGGCGCGATCGGCTTTGTCGGCATCGTCGCGCCGCATCTGGTGCGCCTCTGGGTCGGGCACGATCCCGCGCGCGTGCTGGTGCCGAGCGCGCTGCTCTCCGGGTTGATCCTGGTCCTGGCCGACATCACGGTGCGGATCATCCCCGGCGATACCGAGCTCAAGCTTGGTGTGGTCGCAGCATTGATCGGCGCGCCGGTGTTCGTGATGATCGCGATCCGGCGGGGAGCGGTGCGATGAACGAGGCTGGGCTGAACGTCATCGAGGCGAGCCTCTCGATCAAGGGAGCGAGCTTGCTTAGTCAGGCTTCGTTGGCACTAAATCCCGGCGAGCTCGTGATCCTGCTCGGCCCCAATGGCGCGGGCAAGACCAGCCTGTTGCGCGTCGCGCTGGGCCTGGCGCGCGCCGATAGCGGCACGGCTACGCTGGCGGGACGAGACCCTGGCGCCCTGACCTCGACCGAGCGCGCCCGCGCGGTGACCTATCTGCCGCAGATGCGCGATCTCGCCTGGCCGATCCGGGTGCGCGATGTCGTGGCTCTGGGCCGCTTCGCCTATGGCGCGGCGCCTGCCAGGCTGGCCGAGGCGGACACGATCGCGGTCGCGCATGCGCTCGCGGCCTGCGATCTTCTGGCGCTGGCCAACCGCGCCACCGATACACTGTCGGGCGGCGAGCTGGCGCGGGTGCATATTGCGCGCGCGCTTGCCTCGCAGGCTCCGCTGATGGTCGCCGACGAGCCCGTCGCCTCGCTCGACCCGCGCCACCAGCATCAGGTGATGCGGCTGATCCGGGCGTTCGTCGATCGCGGCGGCGGCGCGCTGGTGGTGCTGCACGATCTCGATTTGGCCGCGCTGTTCGCCGACCGGCTGGTCTGGATGAGCGACGGCCGCACGCTCGCCAGCGGCAGCGTCGCCGAGACGATGACGCCCCACTGGGTCGAAGCGGTCTATGGCATCCAAGCCACCGTGACCCGGAGCGACGGCGCTATCCGCGTGCTGGTGGGGCGCTGAGCAGCGTCAGTCGAGCCCCAGCTTGCGCAGCGCGCGATAGCTGTACGACTTCACCAGATTGTTCACCGGATAACGGCGCGGCGGCGAGGGGCGGAAGCCGTATTTGCGCAGCACGCTGTTCATCGCGTGCGCATCGGTCTCGGCATAGCTCCATTCCGATCGCCAGGTGATCGACAGCGAGATCGAGGGCTTGTCGCCGTTGCGCACATAATGCGGCGCCATGACCGGCACGAAGATCGCCTGGCCGGGCTCGAGCCGATAGTCGGTGCCGTGCGGCGCAAAGCCATCGTCCCAGGGCAGGTTGCGCGGGCCGCCGCCCGAATGATAGGCCTCGTGCGCTTCCGGCGCGGCAAAGCGCGGGTCGCCTGCCGGGAACACCGTCATCGTCTTCCATCCCCTGAGCTGCAGCAGGATGTTGTGCTCGGGGTCGAAATGATAGGGCGTCATCGACCCGGGCGAGGAGACGAAGATGAAGCCTTCGGGCCGCAGCATCGCGCCGGTGGTCTTGGCGGTCACATCGTCCAGTTCGGCGAGCAGGCTCATCAGCAGATCGCGATAGGCGGGGACCTGCTCGATATTCTTGAGCACGCACCAGCTGTTGGCGCTGTCGATGCCGCGGATCGTCTCGCCGATGCTGAGACCGGTCTTGGGCACATCCTCGGGCCGGATGCCGATGGGCAGGTCGCCGCGATTATACTCGAGCGACTTTTCGGGCAGCGCTTCGCCCAGCTGCGCGAGCGATTCGAGCTCCATCAGCGGATGCTGCAGCAGGCCATGGGTAAGGATATGCGCGGTTTCCGGATAGCACAGGGCAAAGCGCGCCTTGGCATCGTCGGTGAATACGCTTCCGGTGGTGGTCCGGGAAAAACCGGCGGGGTGTGGCTGGTCAGTCATCGTCATTCTCCACGGGAGAGGAAGGCGTGGGCGCCGGGGCGCTGGCCGTGCGGCGGCGGTCCATGAAGCGTTCGCCCTGGCGGAAGGCCGCGAAAAGGGCAGGGCGGCCAAAGCCCCTGAGGCCGACCGACACGCGCGCGACATGGCGGCGCTCAGCCCAGAGGCTGTCGATCATCGGATGGCCTTCGGCGGCGCAGCTGTCCATCCAGGCGAGGCTGTGGTCGCGCAATATGTCGAGATTGTCGATCTGCAGCAGCACGCCGGGCGAATAGCGCGCATAGTCCTCATCGAACGCGGTCTTGAACGAGAAGCCGCCTGGCGGACTGAGGAAATTCACCAGCATCGCGAGCGGCTTGCCGTCCAGCCGCATCGCGATCAGGTGCAGCTTGCCCGCCGCATGCGCCTGGTGCGTCGCATCGAGGAACAGCGCGCGCGTTTCGGGGTGATCGGCAAGGGCGGAGCCATTGCGCCCCTTCCAACCCGCCTGTTCGAGCGCGAGGAACTCGGCCAGCCAGGCATCGAGCCCGGCTTCGCCCGTGCCCTGCACGGTCTCGACCGTGCCGAGTTCGGCGAGCCGGTTGCGCAGCCGTGCGATTTCCTTGCGCTTCTTCTTGCGCACCACCGCCTCGTAATAGGCTTGCCCTGCCATGTCGGTGGCGAGCATCGCGCGCTCTTCGGCGAGCACGATGTCGCAAGCGCGCCGCTGATCACGGCAGAGCTGTTCGAGCGCTGCGAAGACCGGGCCGTCGGTGGCAATGCCATGCAGGTGGAAGAACAGCCCGGCGTCCATCCGTCGGTCGAGATCCGAAAGCAGCGCCTGCCAAAAGCCGCGTTCGTGCCCCGGCTTCACCAGCGGCGTGCCGAGAAAGCAATTGGGATGCCGCCAGTTCTGGCCGTGCGGCACGGGCCAGCGTCCGTAATAGCGCTCGCGCGCGATTGGCATCAGTCCGACAAGCTGGCCGTTATCGGTCAGCGCGGCGATCCGCGCGCGCTTGAGCGCATCGCAATGCTCGATCGCGGGAACGAGATAGTCGGGGGCGTGGAAAAAATTGGGTTCGCTCGCGTGATCGGCGAGGCGGTGCCAGGCGGACAGGAACGCAGGATCGAGCCTCGCGGGATCGAGCAGGGCGACTCGCAAGGCCGGGACCGCCTGTGCGGCGCCGGGCGATCCAGCCATGACGAGGCCCTGGTCCATGCCGTATTCGCGTTCCTGCATCAGCCCGCGACGATCGCGGCCCCCCGCAGATGCTATAGGGGGAGAATGCAAAACAACAGCTTAAGTGGAATGGTTAACCCGTTAAGCGCGCCGCTTCATCGGGGCGACGGCCCAAGAAAAAGCCCCGCCAGGCGCGAAGCCGGCGGGGCCAGTTGTCGTTCAGATGGCAAGGCTATCGCATAGGTTAGCCCGCTGCAAGCGCCGCGAGCAACAAAAGCGCGACGATGTTGGTGATCTTGATCATCGGGTTGACCGCCGGACCCGCCGTATCCTTGTACGGATCACCCACGGTATCGCCGGTCACCGCCGCCTTGTGCGCGTCGGAACCCTTGCCGCCATGGTGGCCGTCCTCGATATATTTCTTGGCATTGTCCCAGGCGCCGCCGCCGCTGGTCATCGACAGCGCGACGAACAGGCCGGAGACGATGACGCCAAGCAGCAGTGCGCCCAAGGCCGCAAAGCCATTGGCCTGACCCGCCACCGCGGTGATGACGAAATAGACGACGATCGGTGCCAGCACCGGCAGCAGCGAGGGGATGATCATCTCCTTGATCGCGGCCTTGGTGACGAGGTCGACGGTGCGGGCATAATTGGGCTTGGACGTGCCCGCCATGATGCCGGGATTGGTGCGGAACTGCTCGCGCACCTCTTCCACCACCGATCCGGCGGCGCGGCCCACTGCGGTCATGCCCATCGCGCCGAACAGATAGGGCAGCAGCGCGCCGAGCAGCAGCCCGACGATGACATACGGGTTAGACAGCGAGAAATCGACCGGCACGTCAGGGAAGAATTCCTTGAGGTCGGTCGTATACGCGCCGAACAGGACGAGGGCGGCAAGACCCGCCGAACCGATGGCATAGCCCTTGGTCACCGCCTTGGTGGTGTTGCCCACCGCGTCAAGCGCATCGGTCTTTTCCCGCACGCTGTCGTCGAGCCCTGCCATCTCGGCAATGCCCCCGGCATTGTCGGTGACCGGGCCATAGGCATCGAGCGCCACGACCATGCCCGCCAGTGCCAGCATCGCGGTCGCCGCAAAGGCGATTCCGACGATCCCTGCCAGCTGATAGGCGATGATCACCGCGACGACGATCAGCAGCGTCGGCAGCGCGGTCCCTTCCAGGCTGATCGCGAGGCCCTGGATGACATTGGTGCCGTGCCCGGTTTCCGATGCCTTGGCGATCGACTGGACCGGGCGATAGTTGGTGCCGGTATAATATTCGGTGATCCAGATGATCAGCCCGGTGACGCCCAGCCCGATCAGCATGGTGAGATAGAGGTCCATGCCCGTAAAGGTTCCCGGGCCGGCGGCATCGGCGGTCTTCATCGCATAGGCGGTAGACATGCCGACCACCGCATCGGTGACGAAATACAGGCCGATGGCCGAAAGGATCGCGGTGACCGCAAAGCCCTTGTACATCGCGCCCATGATCGATCCGCCCGATCCCAGCCGGACGAAATAGGTGCCGATGATCGAGGTGATGACGCACAGCCCGCACAGGCCGAGCGGCAGCCCGACCAGCGGCAGCAGCGCGGCATCGTCGCCCGCGACCAGCAGCGCGATGGCGACCATGGTGACGCCGATGGTGACGACATAGGTTTCGAACAAGTCGGCGGCCATGCCGGCGCAGTCGCCGACATTGTCGCCCACGTTATCGGCGATCACCGCCGGGTTGCGCGGATCGTCCTCGGGGATTCCCGCCTCGACCTTGCCGACCAGGTCCGCGCCGACATCCGCCGCCTTGGTGAAGATGCCGCCGCCCAGACGCGCGAAGATCGAGATCAGCGACGCGCCGAACGCCAAGGCGACCAGACCGTTGACGATGTTGCGGTCTTCCGGATCGCTGAGGCCATGGCCCGCTATGGCATAGAGATAATAGAAATAGCCTGCCGTCGCGAGCAGGCCCAGGCCCGCCACCAGCATGCCGGTGATCGCACCTGCACGGAAAGCGAGGGTGAGCCCCGCCTGAAGCGAGGTGCTTGCCGCCTGTGCGGTGCGCATGTTCGCGCGCACCGAGATGTTCATGCCGATATAGCCGGCCACGCCCGAAAGCACCGCGCCGAGCACGAAGCCGATGGCGGAGACGGGATTGCCGAACTTGTCGAGAAGCGCCCAGACCAGCACCAGCATCACGATGCCGACAATGGCGATGGTACGATATTGGCGGCCCAGATAGGCCTGCGCGCCCTCCTGGATCGCCGCGCCGATTTCCTGCATCCGGGCGTTGCCGGGCGATTGGCTCAAGACCTGTCTGCTGGTGAAAATGCCATAAAGGACTGCGACCACCCCGCAAAGGATGGCAATCAAGACCACGTTCATGCGTCGCTCTCCCAAAAAGCGATGGCCTCTCGGCCGAACAGGCGATCACCGCGCCCTTGATGAACGTCAGCGTCCCCCGCACATAGGTATAAGCGGGTGTTGCAAGCGTGCAACTTAATAAAGTTAGCGAGTTGCAGGCCTCTCAGCCGTGCTGCCAGCCCAGCTTTTCGGGGGTTTCGACCGGCATGCCGTTCCAGCTGAGCGTCAGTCCCTGGCCTTCGGCAAAGCCCCCAATGCGGGCGGCGGGGATGGGCAGATGCGCTTCCGCATCCGCCGCGAACAGCAGCTGATAGTCATCGCCCCCGGTGGCCGCGGCAAGCGTGGCGGCCTGGTCGCTGCCGATTGTGGCGACGAAATCGGGCGAGAGCGGGACCTGCGCAAGGTCGATCCGCACCGCGAGGCCCGAGGCCCGCGCCATGCGCGCGGCATCGATCAGCAGCCCGTCGGACACATCCATCATCGCACGCGTGACCTGGGCGAGCAGGGGGCCATCGGCAAGCCGCGCCTGCGGCCTGCGATAGGCGGTGATGAGCGATGCCGGTTCGGTCTTGCCCGCCTGGAGCAGGCTCAAGCCTGCCCAGCCATCGCCGATCGTGCCGGTGACGAACAGCCCGTCGCCCGCCAGCACGCCCGCGCGCGACGGCGGCACGGGGACCGAGGGCAGGCCGATCGCGGTCAGCGACAGCACGCGCGCCTGCCCTGCAGGCACGCTGACGGTATCGCCGCCGATCAAAGCCAGGCCGTGATGGTCGAGCGCGGTCTTCAGGCCCTCGGCAAAGGCCGCGTCCCAGCCCGCATCGCGCGACAGGCTGTGCCCGGTGAGGCAGGCGAGCGGAGTCGCACCCTTGGCGGCAAGGTCCGAGGCGTTCACCGCGACCAGCTTCCACGCGATATCGGCGGGAGGATCGTCGGGGAGGAAGTGGATGCCCTCGACCAGCATGTCCTTGGTCAGGACGAGCGCCTGCTTGCCGATGGTCAGCACCGCCGCATCGTCATCGAGCCCGCGCGCTGCCGGATCGGTCGCGATGGTGCGCAGCAGGTCGATAAAGGCGGGTTCGGTGGTCATCCTGTACAGGCCTTTGCGCCTACGTCCCTCGACTTCAGCGTTCCGCTGAAGTCGAGGGACGTTCGCGCCACCGTGCGTAACCTAACGCCGCACATCCTTGGCAATACCGTCGAGCAGGCCGTTGGCAAAGCGCGTGTCCTTGGCGTCGAAGAACGCGTGCGCGACATCGAGATATTCGTTGATCACGCTGCCCACCGGCACGTCGGGCCGGGCGAGCAGCTCGTACGTCCCGGCGCGCAGGATCTGGTGCAGCGTGCGGTCGATGCGGCCGAGTGACCAGCCCTCGGCCAGCTTGCCCTCGATCAGGCCGTCGATCTCCGCGAGCCGCGCGGTGGTGCCCTTCACCACGTCGTCGAAGAACGCGACATCGGCCTCTGCATATTGCTCGTCCTCGATTTCGGCGCCCAGCCGATGCTGGTGGAATTCGTGGAGCAGCTGCGCGACCGGGGTCTTTTCCATCGTATGCTGGTAGAGCGCCTGCACGGCGGCGAGCCGTGCGGCGGAGCGGGAGCGGGATTTCTCGTTCATGTCGTTTCCATCAGGTCAGCCGGCGCCGGACGCTCTCGGCATGGGCGGGCAAGCCCTCCATCTCGGCCAGCGCCACGGCGGCGGGGCCGATCGCGGCAAGGCTGTCGGGATCAAGCTGGATGAAGCTGGTGCGCTTCATGAAGTCGAGCACCGAAAGCCCTGAAGAAAAGCGCGCACGCCGCCCGGTGGGCAGCACATGGTTCGGCCCGGCGACATAATCGCCCACCGCTTCCGGCGTATGGCGGCCCAGGAACACCGAGCCTGCATGCCGCACCTTCGCAAACAGCGCTTCAGGATCGTCGACCGCGAGTTCCAGATGCTCGGCAGCAAGGCGGTTGACCAGCGGCATCGCGTCTTCAAGGCTGTCGACCACGATAATCGCGCCATTGTCTTCCCATGCTTTCGTCGCGACCTTGCGCGTCGAGAGCGCGGCGAGCTGCACGCCGACCGTGTCCGCTACAATATCGGCAAAGCCCGCGTCATCGGTGAACAGGATCGACTGGCTGGTCGGGTCATGCTCGGACTGGCTGAGCAGGTCGGCGGCGATCCATTCGGGGTCGTTCTTGCCGTCTGCAACGACGACGATCTCCGACGGCCCCGCGACCATGTCGATGCCGACCACGCCATAGAGCTGGCGCTTGGCTTCGGCCACCCAGGCATTGCCCGGGCCGGTGATGACATCGACCGCGCGGATCTTCTGCGTGCCAAAGGCGAGCGCTGCGACCGCATGCGCGCCGCCGACACGCCAGATCTCGTCCACCCCGGCGAGATGCGCGGCGGCGAGCACCAGCGGATTGACCTGGCCCTTTGGCGTCGGCGTCACGACGACGAGCCGCTCGACCCCGGCGACCTTGGCGGGAATGGCGTTCATCAGCAGCGATGAGGGATAGGCTGCCCTGCCGCCCGGCACGTACAGCCCCGCCGCATCGACCGCGCTCCAGCGCGCTCCGAGGCGCACGCCCGCAGCGTCCTTGTAATCGCGATCCTCAGGCAGCTGCGCTTCATGATAGGCGCGGATGCGGTTCGCGGCGAGATCGAGCGCGGCGCGCAGATCGTCCGACAGCGCGGCATAGGCGGCAGCACACGCGTCCTTGCCGATGCTCCATCCATTGCCGTCGAGGCTATGGTCGTCGAAGCGCGCGGTATAGTCGGCCAGCGCCGCATCGCCGCGCGCCTTCACATCGGCGATGATCGCGGCGACGTCGCGGCTGACCTCGATATCGCTCTCGCGCCGGCCACGAACCAGCTTGTCGAAAGCCTGAGCGAAATCCTTGTCGCGGGTGGAAAGACGAAGCGTCATGCGGCCTGCCTGCGTTCTGCGGCCAGATCGCGGAATGCGGACATCAGCGGCCCCAATCGGGCATGGTCCTTTTTCAGCGCGGCGCGGTTGACGATCAGCCGGGCGGAAACCTGGGTGATGACTTCGGTCTCGACCAGGCCATTGTCCTTGAGCGTGCGGCCCGATTCCACCAGATCGACGATCCGACGCGACAGGCCGAGCGAGGGCGCCAGCTCCATCGCGCCGTTGAGCTTCACGCATTCGGCCTGCACGCCCTGGCGCTCGAAATAGCGGCGGGTGATATTGGGATATTTGGTCGCGACGCGGATATGCGAGGGGCGCGGCTGGTTGCTCGCCGCCTCGTCCGCGGGTTCCGCGACCGACAGGCGGCAATGGCCGAAATTGAGGTCCACCGGCGCGTACAGGTCCGAATAGTCGAATTCGTCGATCACGTCGGAGCCGACAATGCCGATCTGCGCGGCCCCATGCGCGACGAAGGTGGCAACGTCAAAGGCGCGTACGCGGATGATGTCCATATCGGCGCGATTGGTGCCGAAACGCAGCGACCGGTTCTTCGGATCATGAAATTCTTTAGCCGGTATGATACCCACCCGTTCGAGCACGGGCAGGGCATCGTCGAGGATGCGCCCCTTGGGCACGGCAAAGATCAGCGTATCGGCCATGGCCGCGGCATGTAGGGCCAAGCAGGGCAAAGGGCAATATGAACCGGCAGGATGAAATCATCAGCGGCATCTCGTTTCAGGCGGATCATGCCGCGCATAATGGCGCGCCGGCGACCGGGGCGGTGTGCCGCGCGCAGATCGCGCTGATGGCGGGGGGTACGGCCTGCGGACGTCGGATAGCCGACTGGCCGGGCCATGTGCTTACCGATGCGATGCCGCTGAGGCTAGCAGGCGGGCTGCACCATCTGTTCCGCCGAGGCGCCGCGCCCGAGCTTGGCCTGGTCTATGCCCAGCAGGTGACCGAGCAGTCGGACGTTGACGCGATCGTCGCGGCGGTCGTCGCGCGGCACGATGCGGAGCTGCTCCCCTGGCTCGATGGCCCGCCGCAGACCAACGAGGCGGGGCGCTCGGCGAGCTTCGTCGCCGCGCTGCACTGGCTGGCGAGCCGCACCAGTGATCGGTTCGAACTGAACGAGATCGGATCGAGCGCGGGGATGAACCTGCTGATCGACCGCTATGGCTATGATCTGGGCGGCGTGCGCTCCGGCCCCGCCAATGCACCGTGCGTGATCGCGCCCGAGTGGCAGGGCGCGCCGCCGCCCTCTGTGCCCTTCCGTATCGAAGCGGTGCGCGGATGCGACCTCAACCCCATTGACGTGCGCGATGCCGCCGCCGCCGACCGGCTGATGGCCTATATCTGGCCGGAAGCCGAGGCCCGGTTCGCGCGGATGGAGGCTGGTATCGCTATGATCCGGACGCGCGGTGTCGATCTGGTCCGCGCCGATGCCGCCGATTGGATCGCCCCGCGGCTCGCCGAACCGCAGCAACCGGGCGTCACCCGCGTGCTGATGCACTCGATCGTCTGGCAATATATCCCGCCCGACCGCCAGGCGATGATCGAAGCCGCGATGGCCGAGGCCGCCGCGCGCGCGACCCCTGAGCGCCCGCTCGCCTGGATCTCGCTGGAAACCAACCGCGCAACCTTCCGCCACGAACTGAAAGTGCGCTTCTGGCCAGGGGGCGGGGAGGCGCACCTGCTCGGCGAGGCGCATGCGCACGGGGCATGGGTGCGATGGTTGGGCTTGTGGGCACCCTCTATCTTAGAGGAGAGCGATTATCTGGGTGGCAGCTAAATTTGAGTGCAATTCAAATGCCAATAATGCAAAATATTTGATATAGATTTTGAGACATGTCCAGCAGAATGTAGAGTGTACAAATGAATGTTGGTCGATCGGTGGTAAAGGCTATCAACGAGATTGAATCTGGTGATGTCGAATCCGCTATGCTTCATGCATGCAACGCGATTGACGGAACTGCCTCTAAAGCGATGGCGAGTTATGGCGGGAGCAACAAGAGGTTCACCGATTTTTTAAGAGAAAACTACATAATTTTGGGTGCAATGGGCATGCCTGGAATTAATCTTTACGACACTAGGTTTCCAGTAAATGTCAAGCGGCCGAAGGCTGCTGGCGGTCTACCTGACTTGTCCGATATTATTTATGGGATTCACCGGTGTACCCATGGCCATGGCGCAGAATTGCCAGAAGGATTCGAGTTGCTACCAGACTTTGCAACCGGATCTGGCTTCACAACAGTACGAATCGAGAAGGGCCGGATTCAGTTGAGCGATCGGATAATTTTCGGATTGCTGGCTACTGCGGTTATGGCTCCGCAGAACGCTGGGCAGCAAACGCCTGCAGGTTATCATTTTACTCTCTCGCATAAGCGCTACGAGATCAACGACTGGTGGGGTAGAAAGGCGGAATTCGAACAAATTTGCCACCTAAACAATACTGTCCAGATTGTCCTAGAATTTGGCGACTGGATGGCATGAATTGCGCATACTCAAAATAGATGAGCGAACGCGATGACGTCTTTGCCTGGGCCAAAATTTTCTTGAAGTTCAGAACTATGCCTACCACCGTTCAGACTGAGCTTGTCGAAGGCCCCGCGCCCATGCGTCCGGGATCACGCCGTTTTTCGGCGTAAGCCGGAACCCAAGGGCGGCCGGGTGCCATCCCGATCTGGATCCCGGGTTTCGCTGGAAAGCGGCTGAGTGTGGGGCAACCGATTTTGCGGGGCCTTCGACAAGCTCAGGCTGAGCGGGGTTTGGCGTAAGGGTGCTGCTTCGGTGCCATCAGCGCGAAATGACGTAAAGCCCCGCCCCATCTATTGTGTCGCCACCCACCAGATCGTGCCGGCGGGATCGCGGAAGCCGCCGCGCAGGTCGTCGTCGTCGGCCTTGCGTTCGGGTTCGCGCACCGCTTCGCCGCCTGCGGCCAGCGCGCGGTCGTATACGGCCTGCGCGTCGGGCACGTAGAGATGCAGGTGCACCTCGCCCGATCGATATTCGGTCGCGCCGCCGCCGACCATGACGATGCTGTCGTCGATCCGCAGTTCGGCATGCATCAGCGATCCGTCGGGCCTGTCGAAGCGCCGCGCGATGCTTGCGCCGAATACGGTGGTCAGGAACGCGATCAGCGCCTCCGGGGCCGGGCAGATCAGATAGGGGCTGAGGCTGGGATAGGTGGCGGGTTTCCATTCGGGCATGGCAGGCTCCCTTGCGCTGGCTGCAGACTACACGGCCGTCGCCTGGCGCGCCATCGATATGCGCCGCTGTCACCGTAAAGACGCCGAGCGGCGCTAGGCGGCATGGCAACGGGCGCGACGAACGTTCATCGCGCCGACATGAGGATGTCGCAGATCGATGAGCAGCCTGCCCGACGCAGCGCAGTTTTCCGCCCCGGGTCCGCCATCCTTGCGCGAGCCTGACGCGGCGCTGTTCGTCGAACGGCTGCAGGCGCTGGGCAGCCGCGCGCTGATTGCCAATGTTGAGGCCGAGGCGGTCGTCGAGCAGGCGGGCGGGCACGCGCTGCCGGTGATCGTCACCGATGGTGCGATCGGCATGAGCTATATCGCCGCGCCGCACAGCGTCTATGCGCTCTATCCGCGCGCCGAGCTCGATCTGGTCGATCTGGGCTGGATGCGGATGCCTGCTGCTGCGGCGATCGCGGCGGCGGACCGGCTGCTGCGAACGCTCGACATCAACCGTGCGGTGCAGATCGACAACTGGTTGCTCTCCACCTGCCTGCACGGGAATTGGAAAGGCGAGGGGCTGGCCGAATTGCGGCAGCGGTTGGCGGCGCGCTTTCCCGGCCATTATCTGCTGATCCGCTCGGTCGATGACTGGTCGTGCCCCGAGCTGACCGCCGCGCTGCGCGGTGATGGCTGGCTGCTGCTGCCCTGCCGCCAGATCTGGGTGACCGATGACCTGCAGCGCGACTGGGCGGTGCGCAAGAGCGTGAAGAACGATGGCCGCAAGCTGGCGCAGTCGGGCCTGGTCGCCGAGGACGTGACGCACCTCGATGACGCCGATGCCGCGCGGGTCGCAGCGCTTTATGCGATGCTCTACATCGCCAAATATTCAGCGCTGAACCCGCAGTACAGCGCTGCATGGATGCAGCTGGCGGTCGAGAGCGGGCTGTTTCACCTCCGCGTCGTGCGTGATCGTGCCGGGCAGATCATGGCCGCCGTCGGCATTGTCGCACGCGGCGGAATCGCGACCAATCCGATGATGGGCTATGACACGCAGCGCCCGCAATCGGATGGACTCTACCGCATCGCCTCGTGGCTGGTCGGCGATTTCGCGCTGCGCTACGGCTTGCGGCTGCACGGATCGGCAGGGGCGGGGCATTTCAAGCAGCAGCGCGGCGCGCGCAGCGAGATCGATTACATGGCGATCCACGCAGCGCACCTGCCCGCTACCCGCCGCTGGCCGCTCAAGGGCATTGCCGCCGCGCTCGAAACGCTGGCGGTGCCCCAGCTCAAGCAGCGGATGCTCTAGCGATCGAGAAATTGCTCCATCGCCGCGATCAGTGCCTGAGGCTGTTCCCAGGGAACGAAATGCCCGCCGGGGGCCTTGACCAGCATGAGATCGGGCACCAGCGTCTCGATGCCGTCGAGGAGCGAGGGGCGCAGCGCGTAATCGTCCATCGCCCAATAGAGCAGGGTCGGCTGCGTGACCGGCGGGAAGGGGCGCGAGAGATAGGCGGGGCGCTCTACCTCGCCATCCATCGGCGGCACGATTAGCGGGCTGGCGCGGTACCAGTTCACCATCGCGGTGAAGGCGCCGGGCGTCTGCCATTGCGCGAGGTAGATTGCGCGCTCTCCGGGTGTGATGTGCACCGCGGCGCTCGGCTCGGCAAAGCGCGAATCGAAATAGGCGTCCCAGCCCATGGCGCGCACCTTGTCCTCGAAATCGGGTTGCCGCATCTCGGTGATATATTGCGCCGAGGCGCGCTGGTCCGGATCGTCGAACAGCGCCTTCTGATAGGTGAACGGGTGCGCCGCATTCGCCATGATCAGCCGGGTCACGCGGTCGTGATGGTTGAGTGCCGCCATCCAGGCGATCGCGCCGCCCCAGTCGTGGCCTACCAGCGTGAACGTCTCGATGCCCAGATGATCGGCCAGCGCGAGCAGGTCGGCGACCATGTGCTTGGGCTGGTAATTTTCGACACCTTGCGGCTTGGACGAATTGCAGAAGCCGCGCTGGTCGGGCGCAATCAGCCGGTAGCGATCCTGGAAATGGCGCATGACATATCGCCAGGTGCGGTGCGATTCGGGAAAGCCGTGGAGCAGGATCAGCGGCGGAGCGTCCTCGGGCCCGGCGATGGCGACGTCCAGTTCGACCCCGGTCGGCAGCGCGATGCGGGTGAGGGGGAAGTCGGTCATGCGGCTGGCTCTCCGGAGTGTCGTTTTCCGGCGGTTCTATGCCATCGCTTCCGTCCCGTCACCCCCGCGAAGGCGGGGGTCCCGCTTGTTCTCGAGCGCTCAGCAGGAAAGCGGGATTCCCGCGTTCGCGGGAATGACGAGGGCTGTGTTGATTGATCCCTTACGTCCGCCCGCGCGTCAGCGGCACTTCGGGTATGGGGATGAACTCTTCGCTGTCGCCCGGCACCTTGGGGAATGCGCCCCGGTTCCAACGATCCGCCGCCTCGCGGATGCGGTCGTTCGACGAACCGACGAAATTCCACCAGATATGCCGCTCCGATGCAAAATCCGCGCCGCCGAGCAGCATCGCGCGCCCGCCGCCGATGCTCTCCAGCTTGGGCTTTGCTCCCGGCGCGATCAGGTAGAGCAGATAGGGTTCGAGCGGCAGCCCGTCGAGCGCCGCGTCGCCCTCGACGAGCATCACCGCGCGTTCGTCCGCCTCGCTGTCGATCGGGATGGAACCGCCCGGTTGCAGCACGATGTCGGCATAGATGGTGGGGCTGTGGCAGGTGGTCGGCGCAGCCTGGCCCCAGAGCGAGCCCATGATGATCCGCGCGCCGGCCTTGCCGTCGTCGATCATCGGCAGCGCATCGCAGCCGATATTCTCGAACGCCGGATCGGTATCCTCCAGCGCATCGGGCAGCGCGAGCCAGGTCTGCATGCCGAACAGCCGTGCGCCGGTCGCCATCTCGGCTTCCGGGCTGCGCTCCGAATGGACGATGCCGCGCCCGGCGGTCATCAGGTTCACCTCGCCCGGATGGATGGTCTGGAAGGTGCCGAGCGAATCGCGATGGTCGATGCCGCCGGTGAACAGATAGGTGACCGTGGCGAGCCCGATATGCGGATGCGGCCGCACCCCCAGGTCGCGCCCGATATCGAGCTGTGCCGGGCCGAACTCGTCGACAAAGATGAACGGTCCCACCATCGCGCGCTTCTTCTGCGGCAGCACGCGGCGCACGGTGAAGCCGCCCAGATCATGGCTGGTGGGAAGCAGGGTGAGGGCGATGGGGGAGGTCATGCCTCGCCCGGTGCCCGCGCCTTGATCGCCAGCGCGTGCACCTTCTGCCCCGGCAACTCGCCCAGCGCGCGGTTGACCATGCGCTGGCGCTCCAGCCGGGACTTGCCTGCGAATTCGGCGCTCTCGATCTCGACGGTGAAATGCGATTCGCCGCTGCCGTCGTCGCCCATATGACCCGAATGCTTGGCACTGTCGTTGATCACGTCGAGCCGTGTCGGCGACAGCGCCGTCATCAGCCGGGTTTCGATCTCATGGGCCATCGGCCCCTTGGTTTTCATTGTCATGCACACCTATATAGGCCGCTTTCCGCCCCTTGGCGAGGCGGCCTCATCAGGGAATGGCGACAGGTCTTGGCAGATAGCGGCAACTCGGGACAGGATGGCGGCTCCGCGCGGCGGCGTGCGCGTTTTCATGGCCGGGTCGAGGGCACGGGCCGGGCCTGCGACTGGGCCGGATGCCAGGAAGATGGCGAATTTCGCGCCCCGCCAGCCGAGGACCAGCGCCACGGATCGCGCTTCGACGGGCCGGGCCGCTATCGCTGGTTCTGCCTGGAGCACATCCGCGAATTCAACGAGCGCTACAATTTCTTCGCCGGCATGAGCGCGGAGGAGATCTACCAGGCGCAGCGGCCCACGGCCGGATGGGACCGCGAGACTCGCGCCTTTGCCGCGGGCGCTGGCCAGACTCCGCGCTGGAGCGACTTTGCCGATCCGCTCGACGCCATCGGCGCGCGCTTCCGCCAGAACATGGCAGACCGGGCGCGGGCTTCGGCGGACAATGCGCGGGCGCAGCAGCGCGGGCTGTCGGCGGCGGATCAGAATGCGCTAAAGACGCTAGGGCTTGGCGCAGATGCGACGCGCGCAACGATCCGCAAGGCCTATTCGCAGCTGGTGCGCACCTATCATCCCGATCGCAATGGCGGTGACCGCAGCCACGAGAAAGCCTTGCAGGAGGTCATCGCCGCCTATACGCACTTGCGCAAACTTGCCGCCTTCGCCTGACCGGGCGGAGCGCCCTTTCGACGACTCAGACCACCGGATAATGCCATGACCGATATTTCGAACACCCAGCCCGACAGCCGCGATGGCACCCTGCTCGATGCGCCCGACAAGATGGTCAACGCGCGCGAGGTGTTCGGTGTCGATATCGACATGCAGGTGCCCGCGTTCAGCGAGGCGGACGAACGCGTGCCCGATCTCGATCCGTCCTATGTGTTCGATCCGGAAACCACGCTCGCCGTGCTGGCAGGGTTCGCCCACAATCGCCGCGTGATGGTGCAGGGCTATCACGGCACCGGCAAGTCGACGCATATCGAGCAGATCGCCGCACGCCTGAACTGGCCGTGCATCCGCATCAACCTCGATGCGCATATCAGCCGTATCGATCTGGTCGGCCGCGATGCCATCGTGCTGCGCGACGGCAAGCAGGTCACCGAGTTCCGCGAAGGCCTGCTGCCCTGGGCGTTGCAGACGCCGACCGCTCTGGTGTTCGACGAATATGACGCGGGCCGGCCCGACGTGATGTTCGTGATCCAGCGCGTGCTGGAGACCGAGGGCAAGCTGACCCTGCTCGATCAGAACCGCGTGATCCGGCCGAACCCCTATTTCCGTCTGTTCGCCACCGCGAACACCGTGGGCCTGGGCGATACCAGTGGGCTGTATCACGGCACGCAGCAGATCAACCAGGGCCAGATGGACCGCTGGAACATCGTGTGCACGCTGAACTATCTGCCCGCCGAGACCGAAGCGAAGGTGGTGCTCGCCAAGGTCGGCGAGACCGACCCCAAGGTGGTCAAGAACATGGTCAAGGTCGCGGACCTGACGCGCCAGGGCTTCATCAACGGCGATATCTCGACCGTGATGAGCCCGCGCACCGTGATCAGCTGGGCACAGAACGCCGCGATCTTCCACAATGTCGGCTTCGCCTTCCGCCTGTCGTTCCTCAACAAGTGCGACGAGGCCGAACGGATGCTGGTCGCGGAATATTACCAGCGCGTGTTCGGCGAGGACTTGCCGGAGAGCATCGTCGGCCGGGGGTGAGCGAACGGGGATGCCATGGACAAGGCGACGGCGATTGCGAGACTGAAGGCGCACGAGGCTGAGCTTCGACAGCTGGGGGTCGCCCAGCTGTCGCTGTTCGGTTCAACCGCGCGCGGTGAGGAAGGCGCCCAGTCCGACATTGATCTGGCGGCCAGGTTCGCACCGGAGGCCAAGGTAGGCCTGTTCCAATATGCACGAATTGCCGATCGTCTCGAAGAAATCCTGACGACCAAGGTTGACCTGGTAGCAGAACCGGCCCGCAAGGCACGCATGCAGATCGCCATTGATCGGGATCGGGTCCATGTCTTCTGACCGCGAACGAGATCGTCTGCTCGATATTGTCGAGAACGCGCAATATGTGGCTGATTATCTGAACGGCATGGGCTTCAAGCAGTTTGCCGGAAGTCGCATGACCGTTGACGCGATTGAACGGTGCCTTCAGCGGATTACCGAAGCGGTTATCCGGATAAGTGAAGAGCGAATGGCCGCCGTTGCACCGGAGGTACCTTTCCATGCCCTGCGTGGCCTCGGGAACCGCTTGCGGCACGAATATGACATGATCGATCACGAAATAATCTACGCAGCCGCCGTCAACGATGTGCCCCGGCTTGCTGAACGCTGTCGCGCGGCCCTTGACGCATGATGCACGTCTGGCCAGAGCTGTCATAATCATATAATACACCAGCCGTGTTCAGGAAAATGCGATTCGGATCGGGGCGTTTTGGGCTTGGCGGGGCTTCTGCTGCCGATGCGCCGTGGCCGACGCCGGGGCTGGGCGAGGCGCGCAATCCCTGGCTTGATCCGGCCGAGATCGATCCACCGGTGCCCGAGCCGATCAAGCCCGTTCGCACCCGCTGGTGGTGGGCGAAGCGCGCGCTCGCCGCACTGTTCGTGCTTTTCCTGATCCTGCTCGCCTGGCTGGCGATCACCGCGCCCTTGTCGAAATCGCTCGAGCCGATTGCGCCGCCCGAGATCACGCTGCTCGCCGCCGATGGCACGCCGATCGCGCGCAGCGGTGCGGTGGTCGAGGAGCCGGTCGCGGTCGACAGGCTGCCGCCGCATGTGGTCGAAGCGTTCCTCGCGATCGAGGACCGGCGCTTCTATTCGCACTGGGGTATCGATCCGCGCGGGCTGGCGCGCGCGCTCTGGTCCAACATCACCGGCAGCAGCGTCCAGGGCGGCAGCACGATCACCCAGCAGCTCGCCAAGATCAGCTTCCTCACCCCCGAGCGCAGCCTGACGCGCAAGCTGCGCGAGATGCTGATCGCCTTCTGGCTCGAGGCCTGGCTGACAAAGGACGAGATACTGGGGCGCTATCTGTCCAACGCCTATTTCGGCGATAATGTGTACGGGCTGCGCGCCGCCTCGCTGCACTATTTCTACCGCCAGCCCGAAAAGCTGAAGCCCGAACAGGCGATCCTGCTCGCCGGGCTGGTGCAGGCACCGTCGCGCTTCGCGCCGACGCGCAACTGGCAGGGGGCAAGCCGGCGCGCGGCGATGGTGCGCGCGGCGATGGTCGATGCGGGCTATCTGACCCAGAGGGAGGCCGACGCGCTTCCGCAGCCGCGCCTCGACGTGCATGAGCGCCCCAAGCTCGCCAACGGTACCTATTTTGCCGACTGGGCGATGCCACAGGCGCGCGCGCTGACCGAGATGTCGCACAGCCGCCTGACGCTGACCACCACGCTCGATGCCCGGCTGCAGCGCGCCGCGGAACGGATCGTCGCGCGCTCCGGCCTCGGTAAGGCGCAGGTCGCTTTGGTGGCAATGCGCACCAATGGCGAGGTCGTCGCCATGGTCGGCGGCAAGAGTCATGCGGCCTCTCCCTTCAACCGCGCTACCCAGGCCAAGCGGCAGCCCGGCTCGACCTTCAAGCTGTTTGTCTATCTCGCCGCGCTCGAAGCGGGGATGGAGCCCGATTCGGTGATCGAGGACAGTCCGATCACCACCGGCAGCTATCGTCCGCGCAACGCCGGGGACCGCTATCGCGGCGTGATCAGCCTGGAAGAGGCGTTTGTTCATTCGAGCAATGTCGCCGCCGTCCGGCTGTTCCAGAAGGTCGGCAGCGAGAAGGTGATCAAGCAGGCGACGCAGCTCGGCCTCAAGGGTCCCTTTGCCGAAGGCGATCCCAGCCTGGCCCTGGGCAGCGGCAGCGCGACTCTGCTCGAGATGACGGCCGCCTATGCCGGGGTCGCGGGCAACCAGTGGCCGGTTCAGCCGCATGCGTTCAAGCGCGAGGAACAGGGCTGGTTCGAATGGCTCGTCGATGGGCCGGATCGCTACTCGTCGCGCGTGCACGAGCAGATGCAGGATATGCTGCGCGCGGCGGTCAATCGCGGCACCGGGCGCGCGGCCAGCCTCAACATCCCCAATTTCGGTAAGACCGGCACCAGCCAGGACAATCGCGATGCGCTGTTCATCGGCTATGCGGGTGACCTGGTGGTGGGCGTGTGGATCGGCAATGATGACAACAGCCCCATGCAGGGCATTCGCGGCGGCGGGCTGCCTGCGCGCATCTGGCGGCAGTTCATGGGCGAGGCGCTGCCTGGGGCTGTGCCTCAGCGCCGCGCCGCGCCGGTTGCGCCGCCCGAGGAAGTCGATCCCGATCCGGTGATCGGCCCGCTGCTGGAAGGCGAGATCGAGGGGCAGGTCGGCGGCGCGAACGTGCGCGTCACGCCGGAGGGGCTCACCATTTCTGGCGATGTCGGTGGCGCGCCGGTCGAGGTGACGGTCGACGGCAATGGCGCGAATGTGCAGCGGCAGCGGCCGCCGCCATCCGATCCGCCGCAATAGCGCTGCGCCGGTCGCTTGACATACGCGGCGCGCCCCTCCAGCGATAGCGCATGACCAACCGCACTCCGCTTGATGACCTGAAGAACGTGCTGGCCGGGACCGCGCGGGCGATCGCCAGCCAGCCCGAGATCGAGGTTGCGTTCACCGCCGATCCGCCGTCGCAATCGGGCACCAAGCTGCGCGTCCCGATGCCGGGGCGCAAGCTGCCCGCCGATCAGGTGGCCGAGGCGCGCGGCTTTGCCGATCTCTATGCGCTGCGGCTGAAGCACCATAACCCTGCTCAGCACGCCGCCAACGCCCCGCGCGAAGCAGTGGCGCGCGCGGCCTTCGATGCGGTCGAGCAGGTACGGATCGAGGCGCTGGGCACGCGGTCGATGCGCGGCCTCGGCGCGAACCTGGATGCGGCGCTCGAGATGCGGATGCGCTCCGACCCGATCAGCCGCGCGACGCGTGCCGACGAGGTGCCGATCTCGACCGCGCTCGGCCTGATCGTGCGCGAACGGCTGACTGGCACGCCTATGCCTGCGGGCAGCGTCGCGGGCGTCAACCTCGTGCGCGAATGGATCGAGAGCAAGGGCGGCGAGGATATCGATAATCTGGCGCTGTCGCTCGACGACCAGGCCGGCTTTGCCGCGCTCGCCAACCGGCTGCTCGAACATCTGGAACTCACCGAAGGCCAGATGGACGAGGAGGACAGCCAGGACGAGGGGGATGACGACGATTCGTCCGAACAGGGCGAGCCCGAGGATCAGGAAGGCGAGCAGGACGGCACCGACCAGGGCCAGACCGAAGCGCGCGGTGAGGAGCAGACCGGCGAGAACGAAGAGGGCGATTCCTCCGAGACCGAAGGCGAGATGGAGCAGGGGGACGATGGCGACCCCGGCGAGATGGGCGACGACGGCATGATGCCGACGCGGCCCAACCGTCCCTGGACCGATCTTCCCAATGATTTCGAGTACAAGGCCTGGACGACGCGTTTCGACGAGGTGATCGAGGCGACCGACCTGTGCGACGAGGACGAGCTGCTGCGCCTTCGCGCCTATCTCGACCAGCAGCTCGCGCATCTGCAGGGCGCGGTGACCAAGCTCGCCAACCGCTTGCAGCGCCGCCTGATGGCACAGCAGAGCCGCAGCTGGGATTTCGACCAGGAAGAGGGCATGCTGGATGCGGCGCGGCTGGCGCGCGTCGTCGTCGCTCCCGGCCATTCGCTGTCATACAAGATCGAGCGCGATACCGAGTTCCGCGATACTGTCGTCACGCTGCTGATCGACAATTCGGGCTCGATGCGCGGCCGCCCGATCAGCATCGCCGCGATCAGCGCGGACATCATGGCGCGCACGCTCGAGCGCTGCGGGGTCAAGACCGAAATCCTGGGCTTCACCACCAAGGCGTGGAAGGGTGGGCAGTGCCGCGAGGACTGGCTGGCACACGGCCGCTCGCCGTTGCCCGGCCGCCTCAACGACCTGCGCCATATCGTCTACAAGAAGGCCGACGAACCCTGGCGGCGCGCGCGCAAGAATCTGGGCCTGATGATGCGCGAAGGCCTGCTCAAGGAGAATATCGACGGCGAGGCGCTGCTCTGGGCGCACAACCGGCTGATCGCGCGCCCCGAAGAGCGCCGCGTGCTGATGGTGATTTCCGACGGTGCGCCGGTCGATGACTCGACGCTCTCGGTCAATCATGGCGCGTATCTGGAACAGCATCTGCGCAAGGTGATCGACTGGATCGAGAAGATGTCGCCGGTGCAACTGATCGCGATCGGCATCGGCCATGACGTGACCCGCTATTATCGGCGCGCGGTGACGATCATGGATGCCGAGCAGCTGGGCGGCACGATGGTCGAGCAGCTGGCAGGGCTGTTCGACGACGAATAGGCCAGGTATCTTGGCTCCGTTATAACTTTGTGATAACGCCGTGCGTATGAAATCCGCTCTCCGCAAAATGGGTAATTCCACGGGCCTGATCCTGCCCAAGCCTGTGCTTCAGGAACTTGGCGTGGAGACGGGCACAATGATGGATATCGTCGTCGATAACGGCCGCGTCGTGGCGACACCCATAATGGGTGATCGCCACCAGGGCTGGGCCGATGCGGCCCGCCGGATCGGTCGGCAGGATTTGAGCGAGGATGCCATCGCGTGGCAGGGCTTCCCCAATGAAGACGATGATGGTCTGACATGGTAAAGCGTCCCTTCCCCGAGCGGGGAGAGGTCTGGCTGTGCGCGCTCGATCCTACAAGGGGTGCCGAAATCCAGAAGACACGTCCGTGTGTGGTGGTCAGCCCCGATGTTCTCAATTCCGGCCTCAGAACCGCTTTGGTCGTACCGCTAACCAGCGGAGGATTTTCTGCGCCTTTTCGCGTAACCGTCCGCTTCGGTAGTCGTGATGGGCTGCTGGTCCCGGACCAGATGCGTGCCGTCGATCGGCTGAGGCTCGTCAAGCGGCTGGGGCGGATCGACCCTGCCGCGCTGACATCTGTACTGGGCATACTGCGCGAAATGTTCAAGCAGCCATAGCGGCAGTATCGACGGTTGCCAAATAGCGCGAGGCTCCTTAATCAAGCGATTAAACCACGCAGGGAGCCCCCGCCTTGAACGTATCCGAAGCTGTCGCCACGCGCCGTTCCGTCCGCGATTTTCTGCCTGATCCGGTGCCGCTGGAGACGATCCGCGAGATTCTGACCAAGGCGCAGCGTTCGCCCTCGGGCGGCAACACCCAGCCTTGGAACGCGGTGGTGCTCACCGGCGAGCCGCTGGCCGATCTCACCGCCAAGATCAAGGCCAAGGCGCAGAGCGCGCCGATGGGCGAGGGGATGGAATATGCCATCTACCCCGCAGATCTCGAGGGGCGCTACGAGCAGCAGCGGCGCGCTGTCGGCCAGGCGATGTTCGACGCGCTGGGCATTGGCCGCGAGGATGGCGCGGGCCGGGTCCGCCAGATGATGCGCAACTGGGACAGCTTTGGCGCGCCGGTGCAGATCTTCACCTATTGCCGCACCTATATGGGGCCGCCGCAATGGTCGGACATGGGCATGTGGCTGCAGACGGTGATGCTGCTGCTGCGCGAAGCGGGGCTGGACAGCTGCCCGCAGGAAATCTGGGCGATGTACGGCAGCTATATGCGCGAGCTTCTCGGGATCAGCGACGAATATATCTTCTTCACCGGCATGGCGGTGGGCTATCGCAACCCGGACGCGCCGGTGAACAATTTTGCGGTCCCGCGCGTCGCACTCGCTGACGCGGTCCAGTTCCGGGGGTTCTGATCCCGTCTATCCCCCACCGGATGCCGTTGGCATCAACGAACCATAATGCTCCAGATGCTGCGGCGACAACTGGTCAGCACGGCACGGGCAGACTATAGCGATGGAAACGAATCCCGACCGGGTCGCACCGAGGGCAGATTTCTGGATCGGCGCGCTGCACGGGGACGACGCGCCTGGGGATGCGATGATGCGACACGGGCGACATGGAAGCGCAAGCAAACAACGATCGCGGGTGGTGCCGGTCAGATGGTCGCCCCGGGTGACGGTGTTGGGATCGCGTCTGACGTGCCCAGCCCCGGGCGGCTGTGGCTGACCCGATGGCAAGCCGGGCAGACAGTGCCGCTGCGGCAGCGACCAGCCGCGACGAGATGGGGCGTTCGGCCACGCGCCTGATCCGCCAGCTCGGGCTGGTGCGGCTGCTCGCGACGCTCGGCTTTCTGGTCTTCGCGCTCGCCATTGCCCGCTACAGCACCGAAATGCCGTTGCTCGGCGATGCCGAAAACGCAATGTACGACATGCGCGCGGCCAATTTCGCCAAGAAGGTGGATCAGGACCCGCGCATCCTTATGGTCGTCTATACCGACGACACACTGATCGATACCGGCCAGCGTTCGCCGGTCGATCGTACCATCCTGGCCAATGCGCTGACCAATATCGACCGGATGGGCGCTAAATCGATCGGCATCGATATCCTGTTCGATCAGCCGCAGGACGATGACGAGGCGCTGAAGACCGCGCTACGCAATATGCAGACGCCGACGCATGTCGCCTATGCCAGCAACGCGACCAATACCGAGGCGATCCAGTTTCGCCAGCAGCAGTTCCTCGAACAGTTCCTCAAGGACGTCACCACCGACAAGACGAAGCCGACAAGCATCCGGCTGGTCACCGATTCGGATGGCGTTGCCCGGCGCTGGCCCGACCAGCCGAAGAACCTGCCGCCGATCATGGTGCGCGCGATGACGCCGCCGGGCCTGGCCTTTGCCGATTATCGCGGCGCCATCCGCTTCCGCCTGCCGCTGTCTTCCGACCGGCCGGTGATCAACAAGCTGCCGATCGATCTGTTCGCCGACCCGGCCAGTGCCGAGTTCGTCGCGAGCGAGGTCAAGGGGCGGCACATCCTGATCGGCGGCGATTTTGTCGATTTCGACAAGTTCGATACGCCGCTGACCCGGATCGGCGATGTCGTGACCGGTGAATCGCAGATGATCGGGCTGGAAGTGCACGCGCACATGATGTCGCAGCTGCTCGACAAGGATCAGCCCTTCGCCTTCCCGAACTGGTCGTTATGGGCCATGGCGCTGGCGGTGGTGATCGCTGGCTGCATCACCGCGATCAGCCAGGCGCGCGCGTGGATCATGGGGCTGCTGCTCGGCAGCCAGATCCTGTTCTTCATGACCGCGCCGTTCATCCTGCAATATCAGGGGTTCGATACGCTCAATCTGCCGAGCTTCGGCTGGGCGACCGGATGGCTGCTTGCCTATACCTCGGTGGGGGCGGCCGCGCGCGTGGTCGGGTCCAAGCAGCGCGCGTTCGCGCAGAACGCGCTGGGCAAGTATCTGCCTCGTTCGGTCGCGGCGGAAATCCTGAAGGACCCGGACAAGCTGGCGCTGCATGGCGAAAAGCGGGAGATCTTCTGCGTCTTCACCGATCTGGAGGGCTTCACCAAGCTGACCCACGCGATCGAGCCAGAAATGGTCGCCTTCCTGCTCAACAACTATCTCGACCGGCTGGCGGACGTGGTGCTGCAATATGGCGGCACGCTCGACAAGTTCGTGGGCGATGCGGTGGTCGCCTTCTGGGGGGCGCCGATCGGCTTTCCCGACGATGGCGAGCGCGCGGTGCGTGCGGCCTGGGCCATGTACGAGGCGGGCGAGGATTTCCGAAGGACCGCGCCCGAAGGCGTGCCGCCGATCGGCCGCACGCGCGTCGGCGTGCATTTCGGCGAGGCGATCGTCGGCAATTTCGGCGGCGAGGGGCGCATCCAGTATACTGCGTTCGGCGACAGCATGAACACGGCGGCCAGGCTCGAGGCGGCGAACAAGAATCTCGACACGCGTGTGCTGGTCAGCCGCGAGGCGGCGGAGCGTTCCGGGCTCGACTGGTATCGCCCGATGGGGCGGATCGTGCTAAGAGGACGCGCCAAGCCGGTCGACATTTTCGAGCCCGCGCCCGACAGGCCGGAGAGCGAGCGCCAGGCCATTGCCGAGCTGGTTGCGGCGCACCAGGCGGGAAATGATGCGGCTGTGGTTCAACTCACATCGCAGCTTGCAGAATTGGGGCAGGAAGAGGCCATCGCGAATTTGTTCAAGCGACTTGGTCAGACACAAAAAGGAGAAAGCTATGTTCTCGGTTGAAAGGAAGTCCGTACTTCGCCGGGCACTTGCGATAGGTGCCATGTTGACGCTGGGCATTGCTGGCAGCAGTGCAGCGATGGCGCAGTCCATGGTCGTACGCTCGGTCGGTCCTTCGGCAGCGCAATTTCCTGCTGGCAAGAAGCTGCCCGCCAACACCAAGGTGGTGTTGAAGGCCAGCGACAAGGTGACCGTGCTCGACAAGGCCGGCACGCGCGTCCTGTCCGGCCCTGGTACCTTCACGCTCGACGGCACGGTCAAGCGCGATCAGACGCAGAGCACCCAGATTGCCAGCCTGCTCGCCACCGGTGGCCCTGCGACGCGCAGCCGCACCGGGGCCGTCCGCGGCGCTCCGGCCAAGGTTGCTGCTCCCGCTACCCCGCGCAGCCCGAACCTGTGGTTCATCGATGCGAGCCAGTCGGGCAAGTTCTGCGTCGCTGAACCCGCCCGCCTGATGTTCTGGCGCGCCAAGGTCGACCAGGATGTCCAGCTCAAGCTCGCCGGAACCGGCGCTTCAACTACGATCGACTGGAAGAAGGGATCGGGCAACCGGCTGTGGCCGATGGCCGAACTGCCCGTTGCGCCCGGCAGCTACACGCTCACCGGCCCCGACGGCGTCGCGCGCAAGATCGATCTGGTGGTTCTTCCCAGCGTGCCGGCCGAGGTCGACGAACTCGCCGGAACGCTGATCGAAAATGGCTGCGAAAACCAGCTCGGCCTGCTGGTCGAGACCATGGCGGCGGCGGACCAGGCCAGCGGTACCAGCGGCGATCGGTAAGCATCGAGCCGACATTCAGACCCCGTCCGCGCTGCTGCGACTGGTGCGGGCGGGGTTTTTCTGTACGCCTGTCGGCTTGACGGCGCGCGCGCTTTGCAGGCAATGGCTGATGCCATGACGAGCCCTGCCGATACCGCCCCGTTGATGCTGTTCAACAGCCTCACCCGTTCGCTCGAAGCGTTCGAGCCGGTCCATCCCGGCGAAGCGCGGGTCTATAGCTGCGGGCCGACGGTCTATAATTATGCGCATCTGGGCAACATGCGCGCCTATGTCTTCGCCGATACGCTGGGGCGCGTGCTGAGCTTCAAAGGCTTTGCGCTCAGGCATATCATCAACATCACCGATGTCGGGCACCTGACCGATGACGCCGATGATGGCGAGGACAAACTGGAAAAGGCGGCGGCAGAGCGTGCCCAATCGATCTGGGACATTGCCCGCCATTATACCGAGGCGTTCTGGGAGGACATCAAGGCGCTCAACATCCGCCAGCCGGCGGAATGGTCGATCGCGACCGATTATGTGCCGAAGATGATCGAGTTCGCCAGGTCGATTGCGGACAAGCATTGCTACGAGCTGCCCAGTGGCCTGTATTTCGACGTGTCGACCGTTAGCGATTACGGATCGCTGGCGCGCGCGGCGACCGAGGCGGGCGAAGGGCGCATCGAGGCGGTCGAGGGTAAGCGCAACGCGCAGGATTTTGCGATCTGGCGCAAGACGCCCGCAGGCGAGACGCGGCAAATGGAGTGGGACTCACCTTGGGGGAAGGGGGCGCCCGGCTGGCATCTCGAATGCTCGGTGATGAGCGAGGCCCTGCTCGGCTTTCCGTTCGACATCCATACCGGCGGCATCGACCATCGCGAGATCCATCACCCCAACGAGATAGCGCAGAACCAGGCCTATGCCTGCTCACATGGCAGCGGCGCGCGCTTCTGGATGCACAACAATTTCCTGATCGACCGGACGGGCAAGATGTCCAAGTCGTCCGGAGAGTTCCTGCGCCTGCCGCTGCTCGTTGCCAAGGGCATCCACCCGCTCGCCTATCGGCTGATGTGCCTGCAGGCGCATTATCGCAGCGAGCTCGAGTTCAGCTGGGACAATCTGCTGGCGGCGCTGACCCGGTTCAAGCGGCTGGTGATGGCGGTCGCGGCGCTGCGGGGGCAGGCAGAGATGGCCGGGACGGTGGAGCATCCACGTCTCCAACAGCTGCTCGGCGATTTTGCATCAGCCGTGTCCGACGATCTCAACACCGCCAAGGCGCTGACCGTGCTGGACGACGTTCTGGCGCAGAAGAAGGTCGATGCCGGGCAGCGCCTCTCCGCTATCGCCGCGATGGACGCGGTGCTGGGGCTCAACCTGCTGGCCCTCGAACGCGCCGACCTGCGCATCCGCCCGGCCGCAGCGACAATCGATGAAGCCCGCATCGAGCATATGCTCAAGCTGCGCAAGGAAGCACGTGCGGACAAGAATTTCGCCGCCTCCGATGCGATCCGCGATGAGCTGGTCGCGGCGGGAATCGAGGTGATGGACGGCGACCCGTTGGGCTGGGAATGGCGGATCGAGGTTTAACCTCCCCAAGAACCACCTCCGTTTGTCCCGAGCGTGTCGAGGGACGTGATCGGAAACGGTCGTGCATGCGTCCCTCGACTTCGCTCGGGACAAACGGATAGGGTGGAGAAATGGTGGTGCCTGTTCTCCGGCGAAAGCCGGAGTCCAGGGGCAAAATCGCGCTGTAGCCGCTCTGGTTTCTGGCTTTCGCCGGAAAGCGAAAAAGCGGCGCGGTGCCAGGAAGAGGAGAGAGCATGACCAAGGCCGTGATTTCCGCGCTCGTGCGCCCGCTAATCGAGGGCGTGATTCCCGAAGGCATGCAGGTCGTCTGGATCGGCTCGGCCGAAGAAGCGCTGCGCGAGGTTGTCGATGCGGACATCGCCTGGGTCGACATGCACGACAAGCAGGCGATGCGCGACATCATCGCGGCGGGGGAGAAGCTGCAATGGGTGTCGACGCTCTATGCCGGGCTCGATCATTTTCCCGTCGAACAGCTCATGAAGCGCGGTACCCGAGTCACGAATGGCGTCGGCGTCAACACCATCGCCGTCGCCGAATATGCGGTGCTCGGCATGCTCAGCATGGCCAAGGGCTATGCCGATGTCGTGCGTGCGGCTGACCGGCGTGAATGGCTCTGGGCGTCGCCAGGCACGGTCGAGCTTGATGAAACACGCGCGCTGATCATCGGCTATGGCGCGATCGGGTCTGCGATCGGAGACCGGCTGAAAGGCTTTGGTGTGGAAATCACCGGCGTTGCCCGCACCGCGCGGCCCGATCAGGGTATCATCGGGGCGCAGGACTGGAAGGCGCGGATCGGCGAATTCGACTGGGTGGTCATCGCGACGCCCTCGACGCGCGAGACCGACTCGCTGATCGGTGCGGACGAGCTGGCGGCGATGAAGGACAGCGCGATCCTGGTGAATATCGCGCGCGGCGAATGCGTCGATCAGGATGCGCTGATCGCCGCGCTCAAGGCCAGGACCATCGCGGGTGCCTTCCTCGACGTGACCACGCCCGAGCCGCTGCCTGCCGACCACGAGCTCTGGACGCTGCCCAATGTGCAGATCTCGATGCATCTGTCGGGACGGGCGCAGACGCGGATGTTCCAGCGCTCGGCCGCATTGTTCGCCGAGAATCTCGGGCGGTTCGTGCGCGGGGAGATGCTGGTCAACGAGGTCGACCTGGCGCTGGGCTACTGATCCGTCAGCGTGGCTCACGCATATCTGGCATGGGCCTGCGCGATCTTCACATGGTAGTTGTTCCGGGCATAGCCGGGTCCGTTATAGCCCCTGGCAAAGGCGATACAGTCCTCGGGGCTGTTGCTGATCGCCTTCAGCGCCTTCACCAGCCCCCGGTTCTCGATGAACGTGGCAAAAGCCTGGAGATGCGCTGCCTCTGAAACCTTCATCGCCTCCCAATAGGCTTCGACCGTGTCGAACCCGGCAAGCCTGTGGTTGAAGCCCATGATCTGCGCGCCGCCGACCGAGGCGGACATCAGCGCAGCGTGCCGGTCGAGCTGCATTGCCTTCCACAGCCGCACATATTCGCCCTGGCCGCCGATATAGAGCTTGCGGTTCCAGACCCTGCTCGAGAGATTGGGGTGGCTGTCGCGATATCTGCCAGCGGTCCGGCGATCAAAGACATGCGCTTCGAACAGGATCTTGGGCAGGTGCGGCCCGTCGAGAAAGCCGCCCGGCCCGTCGAGCGCGAGGATATCGGAACGCACGTCCGTGAACCAGCCGCCGCCGCTTTCGACCTCCCAGACCGCGCGGATCTGCACGCTGGTGCAGCCAAGGGTTGCGGCGGCGGTGCGGAAGTCGGCGAGGGTCAGGCCGATCGCTATCGGGGTCGCCTCACCGTTCGAAGCGGGGGCAATGCCGAGCGTGCCCAGCAGGCTGTCGATGGCGATAACCTCGGCCGGCGAAAATGCCTTGCCCTGGCGCAGCGACTTGATGGCAGAAAAGACAGGCGCACGGTTCATGACGTCTACTCTCCAACGGGTAAGGTGCAGGCAAACACGGTGAGCCCCCGCCACGAAACGCGTCTGGCCTGCAAAATTCTGAGGGGTAATTGGACAGGTTACGCGTCGTTCTCCAACATTCCCAGCCAAATGTTCTTTATATGTTCCATTGGTGTCGGGCGGCGCTCGTACCACTGTGACGGAGGGGAAGGCCGCACTTTTGGCGGGTGACTCGACAGAAAATTGGGGTTATGCCTTGCGTCACAGCCAGCATGGAGGGCGGATGCCATGCCGGTAACGAGCGGTTCCGCCCGGGCGTAAACAAGCAGCAAGCGCCGCCCGGACATCCTTTCGGTCGCACGAATGCAACGACGAGCCACTTTCGGCTTCCGGGGGAGGAAATTCCATGACCAAAGCATCCGATCTGTTTGTCCAATGCCTCGAGGCAGAGGGTGTCGAGTATATCTTCGGCGTTCCCGGCGAGGAAAATCTGGACATGCTCGACTCGCTCAGCCGGTCGACCAAGATCAAGCTGATCCTCACCCGGCACGAACAGGGCGCAGGCTTCATGGCCGCAACCTATGGCCGCCATACCGGCAAGGCGGGCGTCTGCATGGCGACCTTGGGCCCCGGCGCGACCAATTTCGTCACTGCGGCGGCTTATGCGCAGCTCGGCGGCATGCCGATGCTGATGGTAACAGGGCAGAAGCCGATCAAGAAATCCAAGCAGGGCCGCTTCCAGATTCTCGACGTGGTCGACATGATGAAGCCGATCACCAAGTTCACCCACCAGCTCGCCAGCGCCGACAATATCCCCAGCCGCGTGCGCGAAGCCTTCCGCCTCGCCGAAGAGGAAAAGCCCGGCGCGGCGCATATCGAGTTCCCCGAGGACATTGCCGAGGAAAAGACCGAGTCGGTGCCGCTGAAGCCCAGCTCGACCCGGCGTCCCAATGCCGACAAGAAGTCGATCCGCGCCGCGGTCACCGCGCTCGAACAGGCCAGGTCGCCGATCCTGGTGATCGGGGCCGGCGCCAACCGCACGATGACCAGCCGCATGCTGCTGCAGTTCATCGAGAAAACCGGAATCCCGTTCCTGACCACCCAGCTCGGCAAGGGCGTGATCGACGAGCGACACCCCAAGTTCCTGGGCTGCGCCGCGCTCTCGGCGGGCGATTTCGTCCACCGCGCGGTCGAGGCGGCGGACCTGATCGTCAATATCGGCCATGACGTGATCGAAAAGCCGCCCTTCTTCATGCAGCCGGGCGGCACCCCGGTGATCCATGTTTCGACCAAGACGGCGGAAGTCGATCCGGTGTATTTCCCCGAAATCGAGGTGATCGGCGATATCGCCAACGCGATCTGGCAGATGAAGGAAGACATCGTCCCCAATGGCGGGTGGAAGTTCGACCACATGCTCGACTATCGCAAGGCCGAGCTCGAACACACCAACAAGCTCGCCGAGGATGCGCGCTTCCCGATCTTCCCGCCCTATCTGGTGCAGGAAATCCGCAATGCGATGCCCGATGACGGCATCATCTGCCTGGACAATGGCGTCTACAAGATCTGGTTTGCGCGCGGCTATTGCGCCTATCGCCCCAATACCGTGCTGCTCGACAATGCGCTCGCCACGATGGGCGCGGGCCTGCCTTCGGCGATGATGTCGTCGATGGTCTATCCCGACCGCAAGGTACTGGCGATCTGCGGCGATGGCGGCTTCATGATGAACAGCCAGGAAATGGAAACTGCCGTCCGGCTGGGGCTCAACATGACCGTGCTGATCCTCAACGACAACAGCTATGGCATGATCCGCTGGAAGCAGGCGAACATGGGCTTCAAGGACTGGGGCCTGACCTATGGCAATCCCGATTTCGTGAAATATGCCGAGGCCTATGGTGCCAACGGCTATCGCGTCGAGAGCGCCGAGCATCTGAAACAGCTGCTCGCCCATACGCGCGACACGCCGGGCGTGCATCTCATCGATTGTCCGGTTGACTATTCGGAGAACGACCAGATCTTGAACATCGACATCAAGCGGATGGCGAAGGAGCTTTAAGCCAGCGCACTCCTCTCCCCTTCAGGGGGGAGGGTCGGGGAGGGGGGAATGCGCCCCGCTTGCCCTTTCATTGCAACGGGGGAGGGCGGTCCCCTCTCCCAACCCTCTCCCCTGAAGGGGAGAGGGCTTTATGGGATCAGCATATGACCACCCTCAAATCCGTCTACCCGCTCTATCTCAACAATGAGGCACAGCAGCCGAACACCGATCTGGAAGTGACCGACAAGTTCACCGGCGAGGTCGCGTTCCGTGTGGCGCAGGCCGATGCGGCGACGATCGATGCGGCGATTGCAGGCGCGGTCGAAGCAGCCGAGCCGATGGCGGCGATGCCGAGCTACGAGCGGCAGAACGTGCTCAACCATTGCGTCACGCGCTTCAAGGAGCGGTTCGACGAGCTGGCCTATGCGCTCTGCGTGGAGGCGGGCAAGCCGATCAAGGATTCGGAAGGCGAGGTCAGCCGCCTGATCGATACCTTCCGCATCGCCGCCGAGGAATCGGTGCGCATGGCGGGCGAGGTCCAGACCATGGACATCAGCCCGCGCGCCAAGGGCTATCGCGGCATGTGGAAGCGGGTGCCGATCGGCCCCTGCTCGTTCATCTCGCCGTTCAATTTTCCGCTCAACCTTGCCGCGCACAAGATCGCGCCGGCAATCGCGGTCGGCTGTCCCTTCGTGATGAAGCCGGCGAGCCGCACGCCGCTGGGCGCGATCATCATGGGCGAGGTGCTGGCCGAGACCAACCTGCCCAAGGGCGCGTTCTCGATCCTGCCCGCCAGCCGCGACGGCGCGGACCTGTTCACCACCGACGACCGGCTGAAGCTCCTTTCCTTCACCGGCTCGCCCGATGTGGGCTGGGACCTGAAGGCGCGCTGCGGCAAGAAGAAGGTCGTGCTGGAACTCGGCGGCAACGCGGCGGTGATCATTGATGCCGATGCGAACCTTGATGACGCGATGGAGCGCGTGATCTTCGGCGCGTTCTACCAGTCGGGCCAGAGCTGCATCGGCGTGCAGCGCATCCTCATCCATGCCGATGTCTATGACAAGTTCCGCGACATGCTGGTCGCCAAGACCGCGACGCTGATTGCGGGCGACCCCAAGGACCGCGACACGTTCATCGGCCCGATGATTCACGAGAAGGAAGCATCGCGGCTCGACGGCTGGGTGCAGGAAGCTGTCGCCAAGGGCGGCACCCTGTTGTGCGGCGGCAAGCGCGACGGCGCGATGCTCGAGGCGACGCTGCTCGAGAACGTGCCGCATGATTGCAAGATCGTCACCGAAGAGGCGTTCGGCCCGGTCGCGGTGCTAAGCAAGTTCACCGATTTCAAGGCGGCGATGGCCGAGGTGAACAACAGCAAGTTCGGCCTGCAGGCCGGCGTGTTCACCCGCGACCTGTTCAAGATGTTCGACTGCTGGGACCATCTCGATGTCGGCGGCGTCGTGATCAACGACGTGCCCAGCTTCCGCATCGACAACATGCCCTATGGCGGCGTGAAGGATTCCGGGCTCGGCCGCGAAGGCATCCGCTTCGCGATGGAGGACATGACCGAGATCCGCAACCTGCTGATCCGGGGCGGCTGAGCGTTCAGCCGGTCCCCTGGATCAGCATCATGATCGAGAAGGTCACGAAAAAGCCCTTGAAGACCGCGAATGCGGCGATCCAGCAGGATTTGAGCAGCGAGGTGCCCAGCTCTAGTCGAAACCAGCGCGCCTGCTGCACGGTGTACCAGATCAAGGTCACCAGAAAGATCGGGAAGCCGATATATATACCATCATAATATTTGCCCATGATCGGGTATTCGAAAGTCGTGTCGCTCATGAACGCGATCGCGATATGGTTGGCTAGGCCGAACGGCGCGGCGACGAAGCACTGGCTGTAAAAGGGCGGGCGCAGCGACGTTCGGTCGATGGCGATCTTGCGGTGACGCAGCAGATCGATCGACAGCAGCAGCGGGTAGATGCTGAAAATGAACGCCGTGAACATCAGTTCGTTTTTCCAGTCGCGCAGGAATTCGGGGCTGTCCTTGATCGCCTGTGCGACCGCTTCCGGTCCAAGGATGAATTCGCTGACCGTGCTCGCCATCGCGATGGTGATCATCAAGAAGACGGGAGGGTTGATCGTGCTTTCGTAGCGCGCCTTTGGCCGGTCATCGAGCTCGTCATCGGCATAGGCCATCATCCGCTGCGGCCGGAACAGCGAGAGCAGAAAGGTGCGCGGATAGAAATACAGCCAGCTGACGATCTCGAACAAAATGTCCTCGACCGAGCGGAGCAGCCCCATGAAATCCATATGATTGTTCCCCCCACTTCAGCGGCAAGAACTATCATAATGATATGGTCGCGCAATGGGGGCGTGGTCGGGCCTCAGCCAGGATAGCGGATCGCCATGACCTCGTATTCCTTCGCGCCTGCGGGCAGTTGCACCGTGCGCAGATCGCCTACGCTGGCGCCCTTGAGCGCGCGGGCGAGCGGAGAGCTCCAGCCGATCCGGCCGGCGCCCGCATCCTGCTCGTCATCGCCGACCAGGGTCAGCGTGCGCCAGTTGTCGTCCTCGTCGGCGATATCGACCTCGGCGCCGAACCAGATGCGGCTCTTGTCGCTCTGCGTCGCCGGATCGATGACGCGCGCAGCCTTCATCTTGCGGGCCAGGCGATTAAGGTCGCGGTCGATCTCGCGCATGCGCTTGCGGCCGTACAGGTAATCGCCATTCTCGCTGCGGTCGCCATTGCCGGCGGCCCAGCTGACGATCTCGACAATCGCGGGGCGCTCAACGCCGAGCAACTGGTCGTAGCGCGCCTTGAGCGCGGCATAGCCTTGCGGGGTGATGTAATTGGGGCGGTCCATGGCGGGGCCTTAGCGATATCGGCCGCTCATTTCACCGTTTTCCGGCGAAAGCCGGAATCCGGGGGCGGGGTTGTGCCATCCGACTCCTGGACTCCGGCTTACGCCGGAGAACAGGGCAGGCGTGTCTGCAATATCCGTCACCCCCGCGAAGGCGGGGGTCCCGCTTCGTTCGACCAACGGGGCAGAAGCGGGATTCCCGCGTTCGCGGGAATGACGAGGGAGGGTAGACGAGCCTCAGCCCGGCGTGTTCTTGCCCAGATACCGGCTGAGCTTATCCTTGCCCCGCATCGTGGCACGCTCCGGGTGCATCACGTCATAAACCACCGCGTTTTCCAGCACGCGCTGGACATAGTTCTTGGTCTCGAAGATCGGGATGCGCTCGACCCATTCGACAATGTCGATGCCGCCCGTGCGCGGGTCACCATTGGCGCGCAGCCATTTGTTCACATTGCCGGGGCCGGCATTGTACGCCGCGACTGCAAGCGGATAGCTGCCGCCGAAATAGTCCATCATCCGGCTGAAATAGCCCGCGCCGAGCTGGATGTTGTAGCCGGTATCGTCGGTCAGCGCGCCCAGCGAATAGCTGAGCCCCATCTTGCCCGCCTGTTCGCGCGCGGTGCCGGGCATCAGCTGCATCAGCCCTCGCGCACCGGCATGGCTGACCGCATTGGGGGCATATTGGCTTTCCTGCCGGGTGATCGCGTGGATCATCGTCCAGCTGCTCAGCGCGCCCGGCGGCACCGGCATCTGCGGGAAGGCGACCGATTGCAGGTCGTCGACACCCTTGGAGCGCGCCGCCTGGCCGACGATGACCGCAAGGTCGCGCCGCCCGATCTGGCGCGCGAGTTCGGTCGCGAGAACATGTTCCTCCGGCGTCTTGGCGGCCGCCGCCACCGCGCCGAAAAAGCGCCGCTGGGTCGGCCAGTCGCCGCTGCGCGAGATCGCCTGGGTCGCCTGGACCAGCGAGCTGGCGTTGAAGCGCCCGCGTTCGACCGCGCTGACCTGCACGCTGGGTGCGGCGGCAAAGGGCGGGATGTCGCGGCCCAGCCGCTCGGTGGCGAGCTGGCCGTAATAATGGTCGGGATAGGCGGCAGCCATTTCGAAATAGCGCATCGCTTCGGCCTGGTCGCCCGCGACGGCGGCTGCGCGGCCCGCCCAGTAGAAGCCCTTGGAGCGCGTCTGCGGCGTTCTCGCACCGCCGCCATAGCGCGCGAACATCCCGATCGCATCGCGCGGACGGCCCAGATTCTGCAGCGCCACCGTGCCCGCCAGCCAGGTCAGGCTGGTATAATCGTCGCGCACGCCGAGGCTCTCGTCGGAAATGTCGTGCCCCGGCGCAAACGCATCATCGACCTTCGAAGCAATGTCGAACGCGAGCGCATATTGGCCGTCATTGCTCGCCGCGCGCGCCTGGCTCAGCAGCAGCTCGTACCAGCTTTCGGCATTGACCGGACGGTATTGCAGCGCGGGACGGCTGCCGAGCATCTGGCGCGCGAGCGTCCAGTTGCCGGTATCGACGAGGCGCCTGGCGCGCTGCGCGACATAGCCCGCATCGGCCATCGCCTCGGCCCCCAGCGATCCGGCGAGCGCATCGGCATCGGGCAGGTTCTTGAGCATGGCGAGGCGCGCCGCGAACACCGCGCGGCGCGTGGGCGAGACATAGCCGAACTGCTCCTCGGCATCGGGCGTCGCCTTCGCCCAGAGCAGCGCATCCATCCGCGCGTCATGATCGGCAGCGGTAAAGTCCGTGGCAAAGCGGCTGAACAGCATTGCCTTGTCTTCGGGCATCATCGTGCCGCCGCGCCAGGCGGCGACCGCGACGCCGCGCGCCGCATCGCGCTGCCCCACCGCGTCAAGCGCCATCGCATAGCGCGCGCGGCCGACATTGGTGAGCGGCGCAAAGCGGTTGAAATAGGCGACCACCTCCTGCGGCGCGGCAGGACCTGCACCCAGCGCCTGTTCGGCATTGCGGCGCATCTTGTCCTCGTCGGGCCAGCCGGGGTTGGAGATCAGGAAGCTCGCAAAGGTCGAGAAGGTGTAATTGTTGGGCGTGGTGGTCAGCGCGCGCCAGTTGGCGATCGTGCCCGACATGTCGGTCGGCATCGACTGGAGCAGGTTGGCGCGGGCGCGGTCCCAGTCGCTGCCATCGCCGCTGCGGCTCGGCACGGCGGCATAATCGGCGGTCTGGTCGCTGGCGAGACAGGCGGCAGGGACGCCCAGCAGGGGCAGGGCGAGCAGCACGGCGGTGCGCCGCGCAATAGCAATTCGTGAAACCATGCTGGACATGATGCGCTTTCGATCCTTATCAGGCGCTGAACACGCAACCTTGTGTGCGAATGGATTGTTCTTGCCTGATTTGCGGGCAAGGTAAAGGAGCTACCCGATGTTTTCCGGCTCAATTCCGGCCCTTGCGACGCCCTTCCGCGACGGAGCGTTTGACGAGCCTGCGTTCCGCGCGCTGATCGACTGGCAGATCGACAATGGCAGCTCGGGCCTGGTCCCCTGCGGCACCACCGGCGAGGCGGCGACCATGTCGATCGAGGAGCATGATTATGTCGTGCGCGTCTGCGTCGAGCAGGCGGCGGGGCGCGTTCCGGTGATCGCGGGCTGCGGGTCGAACGACACCAAGGTCGCCATCGGGCACATGCTCAACGCCAAGGCCGCCGGCGCCAGCGCAGCGCTGGTCGTGCCGCCTTATTACAACCGCCCCGGCCAGGACGGGGTGCGCGCGCATTTCAAGGCGCTGACCGAGGCGTGCGACCTGCCGATTGTGCTCTATAACGTGCCTGCGCGCACCGTGACCGACATCAAGGTCGAGACCATGGCCAAGCTCTCGCGCTTCCCCACGATCATCGGCGTCAAGGATGCTACCGGCGATCTCGAGCGGGTGAGCGCGCAGCGCGCGCAGTGCGGCAAGAAATTCTGCCAGCTGTCGGGCAATGACGAACTGGCGCTCGGTCATCGCGCGATGGGCGGTGTCGGCTGTATCTCGGTGACCGCCAATGTCGCGCCTGCCTTGTGCGCGCAGTTTCAGGCGGCGCTGGCCAAGGGCGATTACAAGGCCGCGCTCGCGCTCAACGACCGTCTGTACCCGCTACACTCGGCGATGTTCTCAGATGCGTCGCCCGGCCCGGTCAAATATGCGCTGCACCGCGTGCGGCCCGATTTCCTGCCGGATCTCAGGCTGCCGATGACCCCGCCCGACAAGAAGAGCCGCAAGGCGGTCGACGCCGCCCTGGTGCACGCTGGGCTGATCTGATGGCGCGGCCCAAGCCCGAGACGTTCGACAAGAAGAAGATCGTCGCCGAGAACCGGCGCGCGCGCTACGACTATGCCATCGATCAGGTGTACGAGGCGGGGATCGCGCTTACCGGCACCGAGGTCAAGTCGCTGCGCTTCGGCGAGGGATCGATCGCGGAAAGCTATGCCGAGGTCAGCGACGAGCAGGTCTGGCTGATCAATTCGAACATCCCCGAATTCAGCCATGGCAACCGCTTCAACCACGAGCCCAAGCGCCCGCGCAAGCTGCTGCTCCACGCGCGCGAGATCGCCAAGCTGCACGGTGCGGTGGCGCGCCAGGGCATGACCCTGGTGCCGCTGTCGATCTTCTTCAACGGAAGAGGCCGCGCCAAGGTCGAACTCGCGCTCGCCAAGGGCAAGAAGGCGCCCGACAAGCGCGCAGCGACTAAAGAGCGCGAATGGAAGCGCGAGCAGGGCCGCCTGCTGCGCGATCGGGGATAGGCAACTCTCCGCCCGTCGAAAATTAACCTCGCTTCATAAGATCGCGTGCGCCAGATCACCGCCGCGCGCTATGGGGCGTGCTCGAACGGGGTCGCAGCCCGATTCGGGTGATTTCGAATCTGGGTAAACGTCGTTTTAATCCGTTGGGGGCTATGGCCTTTTGCGGCGGCGCTCCCACATGGGCCCTGTCGCTTGCAGCGGACAGCAAAGGGCATAGGGTTTTGGAGTTGACGGAAGGCCGTTTCACCCGCTGGGTTGGTCGCAACATGCCGACACGCGAGAGCATGGAGCAGAACCGCTTCATCCGGCCTTTTGCTGCGCGCGTGCTTCGTTCCGAGCTGTGGCGCTTCACCCGGCGCTCGGTGCCGCGCGGCGTGGCCTTGGGCGTGCTCGTCGGCGTGATTCTCCCGATCGCGCAAATCTTCGGCGCGGCGCTGCTCGCGCTGCCGTTCCGCGCCAATGTGCCGGTCGCGGCGCTGACGACATTCATCACCAATCCGTTCACCACGCCGCTGCTCTGGGTTGCGGCCTATCATGTCGGCAGCTTCATCCTGCGCGTTGATGCCTCGACCTTTGGCCAACCGGTGGCGACCGCGCTCAACCAGCCGCATGTCGAAACCTGGATGGAATGGCTGACCGGCGCCGCCTCGATCACCGCTTTTGGCCTCGTTGTGCTGGCCATCGTGATGGCGGCGATCGGCTATGTCGCCAGCGCGATCGGCTGGCGCATCTGGATTGCGGGCAAGCGCCGGCGTCGCCTCGCCAGGGCGCGCCACCGCCTCCCTTGAACGCCTTGCGATTTGTAACGCATCCCGGATTGCGCTAGCGTCGCGCGCGCAACACTGAAGCTGGCCGGACGCGCCATGCCAGGGGGATCCGACGACCTTGACCACCACCCGTGCCCGCCCCGACCTTGACTGGCCGGAATGGCTGCCCGCGCTTCCCGATCCCGACAGCCCCGATGCCCGCATCACCGCGCTAATCATCCTCGGCGGACTGGTGGTGAGCGGCGGCCTGATCTGGCTGGCGCTGGGCGACTGGGTGCCGCTGGCGCTGTTCGCTGGCGGCCTGGTGGCGCTTGCCTCGCTGATCTTGCTGGTGCGGCACCAGTTTCCGCCGCGCAGCGAGGTGCAGCGGACGATGCCCGACTGGTCGGTGACCTTTGCCGCGACCGACCACCCGACGATCGCGATTGCCATTACCGACGAGGCCGGGCGGATGATCTGCGCCAACCAGCGCTTCATCGACCAGTTCGGCGCCGAGATGGTCCCGCCGAAATTGTCGCTAGCCGGTCAGGGCGGCGACCTGCTCGCCGAGGCAGGACGCGCCGCCTGGCGCGATGGCGAGGGCAGGGCCAGCGGACTGGTCGCTGCAGGCGTTCCGATCGATGCCGAGGTGCGCCGTGTCGGGCGCGGGCAGGACTATCTGCTGTGGAAGTTCGAGCCGGTCGCACGGCACGATCTCGCGGTTGAGGCCGATGCGATGCTGGTCGGGCGTCCCGGGCGCGCGCTGGGCGAGGGCGGCTTCATGGCCGCCGCGATCAGCCCCGAAGGTCGCATCCGTGCCGCCAACAGCGCCTTTGCCGCGCGCGCCGCCGGGGCCGAGGCGGGCAATATCGTCGGGCGCGATCTCGCGAGCTTCCTGCGCGCCGACGAGCGCAACCGTATCTATTTCGAGCGCGAGGGCCGCAAGGGCGTGCCGCTGCGCCTGTTCCACCTGCCGCTGGTCGATCCGCTCCACGTCACCGATCCGGCGGAGCGCGAGAAGGCACCTGCGCTGGTCGTGCTGATCGACGAAGACCCGGCTGGCATGGATAAGGGCACCGCACTGGGCTATGTCCAGACGCTGCTCGGGTTGCTGCCGGTGGGCCTGGCGATGACCGATCGCGACGGGCGCTTCCTGTTCGCCAACGATGCGTTCCTGCGCGCGGCAGGGATCACCGAGGCCGAACTGCCGCCCTATCCCGGCGATCTGGTGGTGCGCGAGGACAAGGGCGCGATCGCCGATGCGGTGCGCCGCCATGCCAGCGGACAGGCGATGGCGGGCGATGTCGCGCTGCGGCTACGCAACCAGCCCGACGAGCCGGTGACGCTATCGCTCGCCAGCCTGCGCGGAATGGGCGATGCTGCGGTGCTGCTCTCGGTCAAGGATAACAGCGAGGAAAGCCGGCTCAAGCGCCAGGTCGCGCAGGCAAGCAAGATGCAGGCGATCGGCCAGCTCGCGGGCGGCGTCGCGCATGATTTCAACAACGTGCTGACCGCGATCATCGGCCATTGCGACCTGATGCTGATGCGGCACAGCCCCGGCGACAGCGATTATGACGACATCCAGCAGATCCGCAGCAATTCGAACCGCGCCGCCTCGCTGACCCGGCATCTGCTCGCCTTCTCGCGCCAGCAGACCCTGCGGCCGCAGGTGCTGCAGCTGCCCGATATCGTCTCCGACACGTCCGAGCTGCTCAAGCGGCTGATCGGCGAGAAGATCGTGCTCGAGGTCCAGCACGACCGCAATCTGGGCCCGGTCCGCGCCGATCCCGGCCAGCTCGAACAGGTGATCGTCAATCTTGCGGTCAATGGCCGCGATGCGATGCTCGCCAAGCGCCCGCCCGGCGGCACGCTCACCATCCGCACGCGCAAGATAACGGCGGCGGACGTGCGAGCGATGAACAGCGACATCCTGCCGGTCGACGATTACAGCGCGATCCTGGTCGAAGACGGCGGCACCGGCATGCCGCCCGACGTGCAGGCGCGCATCTTCGAGCCGTTCTTCACCACCAAGGAGGTCGGCAAGGGCACAGGGCTTGGTCTGTCGACGGTGTACGGCATCGTCAAGCAGTCGGGCGGCTATATCTTTGTCGATTCCGAACCGGGCCAGGGCACGACCTTCTCAATCTATTTCCCGGTCTATCGCGGTGGCGCGGTCGAACAGCGCAGCCGCAAGCAGACCGCCAAGGTCAATCCCGGCCAATGGGGCCATGCGCGGCTGCTGCTGGTCGAGGACGAGGACATGGTCCGCGCGGTCGCCGAGCGTGCGCTGACGCGCCAGGGCTTTACCGTGGTGACCGCAAGCGATGGCGAGGACGGGCTCGAGCGGCTGGGTGATAGCGGCCCGTTCGACCTCGTCGTCAGCGATGTCGTGATGCCCAATCTCGACGGGCCCGGCATGGCGGTGGAGATGCGCAAGCGCATGCCCGGCCTGCCGATCCTGTTCATGTCTGGCTATGCCGAGGAAACGCTGCGGCAGAGCATATCGATCGACCAGGTGCACTTTCTGCCCAAGCCGTTTTCGGTTGCGCAGATTGTCGATGCCGTGCACGGCGCGCTCGCTGCATCGGCACCCCCGCCGAACCAGGCCCCAGCGAATGAAGGAAAGCTACCCACGTGACTGAGTCCAGGACCTTCCTGATCGCCGAGGACGAGGCGATGATTGCGATGCTGCTTGAAGATTTCATCGACCTGGCCGGTCACCAGATCGCTGCCATGGTCGCCAGCCTGGAAGATGGGCTGGCAGCGGTGCAGGCCGGCGGCTTCGATGCTGCGATCCTCGACGTCAACCTGGGGCGCGACAAGGTCTGGCCGCTCGCCGATGCGCTGCGCGAGGCCAGTGTGCCCTATATCTTCGCGACGGGGGGCGGCGACACCATACCGTCCGAGCATGCGTCCGCACCCACCTTGCCCAAGCCCTATACGCTGGCGTCGCTCGAGGCGGTGCTCGCGCGGCTCTGACGCGTTTTGCCCTTGCATTCTGCTGCGATGTTCCCTAACTGTTCCAACAGAACAGATTGGGTACATCACTGAGTCGTTGCGCCGGAGGTCCGGAGCAATTAGGCAGGAAAGGGCAGGGCTATGGCCGGGCAGCTTAAACTCATCCAGACCGAAAAAGAGGCAAAATCCATGGACAGGCAAAAGGCGCTCGATGCGGCGCTGGCTCAGATCGACCGGGCCTTTGGCAAGGGGTCGGCGATGCGGCTGGGCTCCAAGGAGGCGATGCAGGTCGAGGCGATCTCGACCGGTTCGCTGGGCCTGGACATCGCGCTCGGCGTCGGCGGCCTGCCGCGTGGCCGCGTGATCGAGATCTACGGTCCTGAAAGTTCGGGCAAGACCACGCTCGCGCTGCACGTGATCGCAGAGGCGCAGAAGAACGGCGGCACCGCCGCGTTCGTCGACGCCGAACATGCGCTCGATCCGGTCTATGCCAAGAAGCTCGGCGTCAATATCGACGAACTGATCGTCTCGCAGCCCGATACCGGCGAACAGGCGCTCGAGATTACTGACACGCTTGTCCGCTCGAACGCGATCGACGTGCTGGTGGTCGATTCGGTCGCGGCTTTGGTGCCGCGCGCGGAGATCGAGGGCGAGATGGGCGACAGCCATGTCGGCCTGCAGGCGCGCCTGATGAGCCAGTCGCTGCGCAAGCTGACCGGATCGATCAGCCGTTCGCGCTGCATGGTGATCTTCATCAACCAGCTGCGCATGAAGATCGGCGTTATGTACGGCAATCCGGAAACCACCACCGGCGGCAATGCGCTCAAGTTCTACGCCTCGGTGCGTCTCGACATCCGCCGCACCGGCCAGATCAAGGACCGCGACGATATTGTCGGCAACACCACCCGGGTGAAGGTCGTCAAGAACAAGGTCGCCCCGCCGTTCAAGCAGGTCGAATTCGACATCATGTATGGCGAGGGCATTTCCAAGATCGGCGAGATTCTCGATCTCGGCGTGAAGGCGGGAATCGTCGAGAAGGCGGGCAGCTGGTTCAGCCACGATTCGGTGCGGATCGGCCAGGGCCGCGAGAACGCCAAGAACTTCCTCAAGGAAAATCCCGAGATGATGGCCAAGATCGAAGGCCTGATCCGCGGGCAGCAGGACAAGGTGGCCGAAGAGATGATGACCGGCCCTGATGCCGAGGACGATATCGGCGACGATATGTAATCGGCGCGGGTCTTGCCCGCTGGCGTTTCGCCAGGGCGGGCAGGCAATCGGTTGGAACAGATCGAAGGGGCAGGGCGGCAGCAAGCGGCTCTGTCCCTTCATTTTTGCGCATATATTGCTTCAATCTCGCTTCAACTCGCCTTATGTCGCAGCCATGACATCGACAAATGACATCCGGCGTTCGTTCCTCGACTATTTCGGGGGCAACGGCCATGACATCGTGCCTTCCGCGCCGCTGGTTCCGCACAACGACCCGACGCTGATGTTCGTCAACGCCGGCATGGTGCCGTTCAAGAACGTGTTCACGGGGCTCGAATCCCGCGCCAATGCGCGCGCCACCTCGTCGCAGAAATGCGTGCGCGCCGGGGGCAAGCACAACGATCTCGACAATGTCGGCTATACCGCGCGGCATCACACGTTCTTCGAGATGCTGGGCAATTTCTCGTTCGGCGACTATTTCAAGGAAGAGGCGATCCACCACGCGTGGACCCTGGTCAACAAGACCTGGGGCCTGGCCGCTGACAAGCTGACGGTCACCGTCTATCACACCGACGACGAGGCATTCGGCCTGTGGAAGAAGATCGCGGGTCTTCCCGACGAGCGCATCATCCGCATCGCCACCTCGGACAATTTCTGGTCGATGGGCGATACCGGCCCGTGCGGTCCGTGCAGCGAGATCTTCTACGACCATGGCGACCATATCTTCGGCGGCCCGCCGGGATCGCCCGACGAGGATGGCGATCGGTTCATCGAGATCTGGAACCTGGTCTTCATGCAGTATGAACAGCATGCCGATGGTAGCCGCACCAACCTGCCGCGTCCGTCGATCGACACCGGCATGGGCATCGAGCGCATCGCTGCTGTCATGCAGGGCGTGCACGACAATTACGATATCGACCTGTTCAAGGCGCTGATCGCCGCCTCGGGCCAGGCAACCGGCACCGCGACCACCGGCGCCAATCAGGCGAGTCACCGGGTCATCGCCGATCACTTGCGCGCCACCTCGTTCCTGATCGCCGATGGCGTTCTCCCCGCCAATGAAGGGCGCGGCTATGTGCTGCGCCGGATCATGCGCCGCGCGATGCGCCACGCGCATATCCTGGGCGCGGCGGACCCGCTGATGCACCGGCTGGTGCCGACTTTGGTCGCCGAAATGGGCCAGGCATTCCCCGAACTCGTCCGCGCGCAGCCGCTGATCGAAGAGACCTTGGAGCGCGAGGAAACCCGTTTCCGCCAGACGCTCGACAAGGGCCTGAGGCTGCTCGACGAGGCGACCGCGGACCTGTCCGAAGGCGCGGTGCTCTCGGGCGAAACCGCGTTCCGGCTCTACGACACCTATGGCTTCCCCTATGACCTGACCGAGGACGCGCTGCGCAGCCGCGGTCTCGGCGTTGATCGCGAAGGCTTCGACACCGCAATGGCCGCGCAAAAGGCTGCGGCACGCGCTGCCTGGAAAGGTTCGGGCGAGGCAGCGTCAGCCGAGATCTGGTACGACATTGCCGAACGCGCCGGTGGCACCGAGTTCACCGGCTATACGGCGACCGAAGGCGAGGCCGAGGTGGTCGCGCTGGTCCGTGACGGCACCGAGATCGAAAGCGCTTCTGCAGGCGACAGCGTCACCATCCTGGTCAACCAGACCCCGTTCTATGGCGAGAGCGGCGGCCAGATGGGCGACGCCGGGACGATCTCGTCGCTCGGCGGGCTGAAGGCGGTGGTCGACGATACCTCCAAGCCGCTCGGCCGTCTGCACGCGCACCAGGCGCGCGTTGAGGCGGGGACGATCAAGGTCGGCGATACCGTGCATCTCGCGGTCGATGTCGAACGGCGCGACGCACTGCGTGCCAACCACAGCGCGACGCACCTGCTGCATGCAGCCTTGCGCAATCATCTCGGCGGCCATGTTACCCAGAAGGGTTCACTGGTCGCGCCCGACCGGCTGCGCTTCGACTTCTCGCATCCCAAGGCCCTGACCGAGGCGGAGATCGCGGCGATCGAGGCCGAGGTGAACGCTGAAATCCGCGCCAACGAGGCGGTGACGACCCGGCTGATGAGCCCCGATGATGCGGTCCAGGCGGGCGCGCTGGCCCTGTTCGGCGAAAAGTACGGCGAGGAAGTCCGCGTGCTCTCGATGGGCCGCGCCACCGACAAGCATTATTCGGTCGAGCTGTGCGGCGGCACGCATGTGCGCGCGCTCGGCGATATCGGCATCTTCCGCATCGTCAGCGAGAGCGCGGTGTCGAGCGGCGTCCGCCGGATTGAGGCGCTGACCGGCGAAGGTGCGCGGCAGTGGCTGGTGGCGCGTGACGAGCGGGTCAAGGCGATCGCGGCCCTGGTCAAGACGTCGCCCGACGAGGTCGAGGCACGCATCGCCTCGCTGGTCGAGGAACGCCGCGCGCTCGAACGCGAACTCGCTGAAGCCCGCAAGGCGCTGGCGCTGGGCGGCGGTGCCGGCAAGGCGGGACCGGCGGTCGAAAGCATCGGCGGAGTCAGCTTCCAGGCGCAGGTGATCGACGGGCTCGACCCCAAGGAACTGCGCGGGCTGCTCGACCAAGCCAAGTCGGCCCTCGGATCGGGCATCGCGGTGATGGTCGCGACCAATGACGGCCGCGCCGCCTTTGCGGCTGCCGTCACCGACGATCTGACCGGTCGCTTCAGCGCGGTCGATCTGGTGCGCGCAGGCGTTGAGGCGCTGGGCGGCAAGGGCGGCGGCGGCCGTCCGGACATGGCGCAGGGCGGTGGTCCCGATGCCAGCAAGGCGGAAGCCGCCGTCGCGGCGGCGCGCGCACTGGTCGAGAACGCTGCAGCACCTGCTTGATTGATAGATCCCCTGCGAAGGCGGGGCACCTTGTTATAGCTATCACAGCAAACCGGTCCCCTGCGAAGGCAGGGGCCAATCACCTGCATTCGCCTTCTGCGTGGGCGGTCAGCGAATCTGGTAGGCGGTCTGTTGCGAGCGAGCCGGTGATCACATCCTGACAGCTCTGGAGATGGGCTGCTGTCTTCGCAGGGGATCAGCAGAGGGGCTGGCCACAGGAACGCCAACCATAAAAAAGGGCTGCGAAACCATGCGGTTCGCAGCCCTTTTTGATAGCGTCCCTCAGCTGGGAGGCGGTTCTCAGCCCTTCTTGAGCGAGATGCCGCCAAAGCGCTTGTTGAAGCGGGCAACCTGGCCACCCGAGTCCATCAGGCGCTGGTTGCCACCGGTCCAGGCCGGGTGCGAGGTCGGGTCGATATCCAGCTGCAGCGTGTCGCCTTCCTTGCCCCAGGTCGAGCGGGTCTGGTACACGGTGCCGTCGGTCATCTTCACATTGATCATGTGGTAATCGGGATGGATATCGTTCTTCATCGTCTTTGTCCTTGAATATGGCTGGTTCCGACCAGCCCGCAGGATGAATGGGAAGCGGCGCGCATAACGCTGCACGCCGCCAAAAGCAAGGGATTTACCAGAGCCGCCGGATCAGGCCGGCGGATCGGCGATCATTGCGGTAAAGCCGACCTCACAGGCGAGCTTGCCGTTTATCTCGGCCCGCGCCTTGAACTTGCACACCTTGGCACGCTTCTGTTCGAACTCGGCATGCAGGTCGAGCAGCACGCCGGGTTCGACCGGAACGCGGAACTTCGCGCCGTCGATCGCCATGAAATAGACCAGCTTGCCCGACCCCGCCAGGCCGAGCGATTCGACCGCCAATATGCCCGCCGCCTGCGCCAGCGCCTCGACGATAAGCACGCCGGGCATGATCGGGCGGGTGGGAAAATGGCCTTGGAAGAACGGCTCGTTCATGCTGACGGCCTTGATCGCGTGGATCGACTGGTCGATGTCCAGCCGCGCCACGCGGTCAACGAGCAGCATGGGATAGCGGTGCGGAAGCGCCGCCATCACCTTGAGGATGTCGTAGTTCACATCGCCTTCAGCCATGGGCCGGACTTACCGACCTTCGGGCTGCTGTGCGGCCGGGGCTGCCGGACGGGCCTGGCCCTGGGCGGCCTGCTGCGCAGCCTGGGCTTCGCGCTGCTGACGCGGCAGCCAGCCCTGCGGCGGGACCAGCTGGGCGGTCGGGATCAGCGCGTTCAGTTCGGCAGTGATGTCCTTGGTGATGTCATAGCCATCGGCGCGGGCGAGCGTGGCGCCGGCTTCGAACACGATGCTGACCTTGCGCTTGGTCATCGCCTGACGGACCGCCTGGTCGAACTTGTCGCTGATCTGCTCGAGCACATAGGCTTCCGACAGCGCGACCGGCTGCAGGATTTCCTGCACTTCCTGCGAACCCTGCTCGCGCAGCTGCTGGATCTGGCCCAGCTGCTGCTGCAGCGCTGCCTGGTTCTGCTGCGCGTTGGACGCCTGCACGTCGGTGTTGAACTTGTTCACCAGCGGCTCGAGCTGCTGGCGGATCTGGTTCGACTTGGCCTGGGCGGCGTCATACTGCGCCTTGTAGGTGGTCGGACGCGCGGTGTTGGCGTTGACGAAGGCCGACGATTCGACCACGGCGCGGCGCTGATCGGCCACGGCGATACCGGCCACGGTCTGCGCCGCAACGGGAGTGATCGCGCCCGAAGCCAGGGTGCCGGCAGCCATCAGGGCTGCGGCGGTGCATTTCAGAAAGAGTTTCATCAGAACTGGGTCCCTACGTTGAATGTGAATAGACGGGTGTCGTCGCCAGGCTCCTTGAGCAGGGCGCGGGCAATATCGATGCGGAACGGGCCGAAGGGCGAGTTCCAGTTGACGCCAAAGCCGACGGTGACGCGAGGCTTGGGCGAATCGCCGAAAAACTGTTCGGTAAAGGCGAGGCTCGGCGTATTGGGCTGACCGGCGGCATTGGTCGCATTGGTCACGGTGTTGATCACCTGATTGCCCTGCGTGTCGGTTCCGAGTTCCAGATATTGCAGATTGCCGTTCGCGTCGCGGTTCTGCGGCGTCTGCAGCAGCGGCCGCACCACGCCGAACACGGCGCCGGCATCGACGAACACCGACGGACGCAGGCCAAGTTCGCGGGCGCCGCTGCCCAGCGGGATGTCGAGCTCGGCACGGGCGAGATAGTAATAGCGACCGCCAAGCGCGTCATCGACCCGGTTGCGGCGTCCGGTGACGGGGGTGTTGACGATCGCGCCGTTGACGATCTCGGGCGTGAAGCCGGTACGGATCACGCGCGGGCCGACGCCGCGGATGTCGAACCCGCGGATCTGCGGCTGCCCCAGGAAGAAGCGGTCGGTCAGGCGGATATCGTCGATCCCCTGTGCCGGCGTGCCGCGGTCCTCGAACGCGATGATATGGCCACCTTCTGCCGCGATGGTGAAGATGAAGCCGCTGCGGCCGATGCGCCAGTGCTTCGACGCGTTGAGACGCGTGCGCAGATAGCTTACCGCACCGCCAAGGCCGGCAAAGTCCTGCGACAGCGTCACGTTCTGGCCGCGCGTGGGACGGATGCGGTTGTCGCGATTGTCGTAGATCAGCGAATAGCCGATCAGCGAGGTCGTGCGCTGTCCCAGGTTGTCGCACAGGAAGAAGCCTGCACGGACCGGGTCGCATTCCAGCGTGCCGTTGCCGTCAAGGTCGGAGAAGAACTGGGTACGGTCGAGCGTGACGTCGTCGACCGTCAACGAGTAGCGCAGCAGCGCCGAGACATATTCGGTCAGCGGCACGCCAAGACGGAACGATGCGCCGGTGGTCAGCTGTTCGAACGTGGTATTGCGCGAATTACCAACGAAGTTGAAGCTGTTGAGGTCGCGGCGGAAAATATCCGCACCGAACGAGATGTTCTTGTCGAACACATAGGGTTCGGTGAAGCTCAGATTGAGCCCTTGCGAGAACTGCGAGTAGTTGATGCTGAGGCCGACGGTCTGGCCCTTGCCGCGGAAGTTGCGCTGACGGATCGACGCCTGAAGGATGAAATTCTCGATCGACGAGAAACCGGCGGAGAGCTGAAGCTCGCCGGTCGCCTTTTCCTCGACATTGGCTTCGAGGATGATGCGATCGGGCGCGCTGCCCTGCTTCTGCTCGATCTCGAACTTTTCCTGGAAATAGCCGAGCGAGTTGATGCGGTTTTCCGAGCGCTTGACCAGGAAGCTGTTGAACGCGTCGCCCTCGTTCAGGCGGAACTCGCGCCGGACGATCTTGTCCTGGGTGAGCGTGTTGCCGTTGATGTCGATCCGCTCGACATAGACGCGCGCCGATTCCGCCAGCTCGAACGTGATGTCCATCGTGAGCGTTTCGCGGTTGCGGTTGAAATTGGGGCGCACGTCCGCAAACGCATAGCCAAACAGGCCAGCGGTTTCGCTGAGCTGCTCCACGGTGTCCTCGACCAGCTTGGCATTGTACCAGTCGCCGGTCTTCATCGGCAGCTGGGCCTTGAGGCCATCTTCGGAGAAGTCGCGAATCTGGCTGTCGACGCCGACATCGCCGAACTTGTAGCGATCGCCTTCCTCGACGACATAGGTGATGATGAAGTCGCGCTTGTCCGGGGTCAGCTCGGCCACTGCCGAGATCACGCGGAAATCGGCATAGCCCTGGGTCAGATAGAACTGGCGCAACTTCTGCTGGTCATAGGCCAGCTTGTCGGGATCGTAGGAATCGCCCGAGCTGAAGAAGCGGTAGAAGCGCGACTGCTTGGTCGCCATCTCGCCGCGCAGTTCTCCGTCGGAGAATTTCTCGTTGCCCAGAATGTTGATCTGGCGGACCTTGGAGCGCGGACCTTCGTTGATCTCGAACACCACGTCGACGCGGTTCTGGTCCTGCTGGACCATCTTCGGCTCGACCGTGGCGGCAAAGCGGCCCTGGCGCTTGTATAGCTCGATGATGCGCGCGACGTCGGCGCGGACCTTGGTGCGGGTGAAGATCTGGCGTGGCGCAAGACGGATCTCGGGAAGGATCTTGTCTTCCTTGATGCGCTTGTTGCCTTCGAGGATCACGCGGTTGATGACCGGGTTTTCCTTGACGTCGATAACCACCGCGCCGTCATTGTTGCGGATGGCGACGTCGGCAAAGAGTTCTGTCTCGAACAGGTCGCGCAACGCCTGGTCGGCCGCAACCTGGGTATAGATGTCGCCGACGCGCAGCTGGATATACGAACGGACGGTATCCGCCTCGATCCGCTGCGATCCGTTGACGGTGATCGACCGGATCTGCTGGCCTGCAGGCGGTACCACGGCAGCGGGAGTTGATGCCTGGGGCGGTGCGGGAGGGGCTGCCGGACCTGCAGCCTGGGCGAAGGCGGCGCTTGCGGTTCCCGCCAGAACGGTGGAACTCAGCAACAGGCCGAGGGCACGCGCGCCAATGGCGATTTTCTGTTCAGATTTCACGAAAAAAAGACCCACACTAAGCCAAAAAACATCGGACGGTCCCTGCATTGCCGTCCGATAACCCGCCCCGGTGCGCAAACCCCTGCATCATCCGCCGCAATCAATCAACCCGTCTTTCAGCCGAGCAGGCCGAACGATGCCAGATCGTTGACGGTCACGAACACCATCAGGGCCAGCACGGCCGCCAGGCCCGAACGGAACGCCCATTCCATGACCTTGGGATTCACGGGTTTGCGCCGGATTCCCTCGATCGCATAGAACAGCAGGTGACCGCCATCGAGCATGGGAATTGGCAGCAGGTTGATGAACCCCAAATTAATTGAAATCAGCGCGATGAAGAAGATGAAGTCGTCGAGCCCGGCCGAGAGCTGCTCGCCCGAAACCTGCGCGATTTTGAGCGGCCCACCGAGTTCGGAAACCGAGCGGCGCCCCGTGATGACCTGACCCAGGGTCGCGACCATCAACCGGACGACATCGCCGGTACGCTCGACCGCGACCACGGGCGCCTCGACCAGCGAGACTGGCCGCATGACCGGCTTGGCGGACATGATGCCGAGGCGACCGATGCGATATTCGTTGCCGAAACGGTCCTTCTGGATCTCGACCCCGATCTTGAAATCGAACTCGCGGACCTTTCCGGCGCGTTCGGCGCGCAGCGTGATGCGTTCGTCTGGCCGGTGCGCGATGCGGCGTCCAAGCTCGTCGAACCACTCGATCCGTTCGCCATCGACCGAGACGATGCGGTCGCCCGGCAGCAGCCCGGCCTCCGCCGCTGACGATCCGGGGAGCACGCCAGCGACAACCGGCGGGGTGACGCTCTTGCCATAGGCGAAGGCGAAGCCGGCGAGGATCAGGATGGCGAAAAGGAAGTTGATCGCAGGGCCCGCGAACACGATCAGTGCGCGCTGCCACAGCGTCTTGGACTGGAAGGTGCGGTTGCGCTCTTCGGCGGGCAGCGCCATCCAGTTCGGGTCGGCGCGGCTCGACGGGTCCATGTCGCCTGCGAACTGGACGTAGCCGCCCAGCGGCAGCATCCCCAGCTTCCAGCGGGTGCCGTTTTTGTCGGTCCAACCGGCAATCTCGCGACCGAAGCCGATCGAGAAGGATTCCGCCTTCACCCCGAACCAGCGTCCGACCAGATAGTGACCCATTTCGTGCACGAAGACCAAGGGGCCGAGCACCAGCAGAAAGGCGAAGACGGTCAGCAACAAGCCGGGATTTTCGTTCAAGGGTCAGTTCCTGGTTCGCACCGCGGCGGCAGCATGCACGCGCGCTTCTCGATCTATCGCCAGCACATCCTGCAGGCTTTGCGGTTCCTGCGGGCTATAGCCTGCCAGGACCTCCGACACAATCGCGGCAATATCGAGGAATCCGATCTCTTCCTTCAGAAACGCGGCCACCGCGATTTCGTTCGCCGCGTTGAGGATGGCGGGCGCGCCGCCACCTGAGGCAATCGCCTGGCGGCAGATGCCGGGACCGGGAAAGCGTTCGTCGTCCAGAGGTTCGAAGGTCAGCTGGCCGATGGTCGCAAGGTCGAGCGGCGCGCAATCGGTCGCGATCCGGTCGGGCCAGGCCAGCGCCGAGGCGATCGGGATCCGCATGTCTGGCGCGCCCAATTGTGCCAGCGTGGAACGGTCGCGATATTCGACCATCGAATGGATCACAGATTGCGGGTGCACGAGAATGCGGATGGCATCGAGCCCGACCGGGAAGAGGTGATAGGCCTCGATCAGTTCGAGCCCCTTGTTGAACATGGTCGCGCTGTCGACCGAGATTTTCGCGCCCATCGACCAATTGGGATGCGCGACCGCCTGGGCCGGGCCTGCAGCGCGCATCTGCTCGATCGTCCAGGTGCGGAACGGGCCGCCGCTCGCGGTCAGCGTGATACTTTGAACGTGATCGTAGGAGGCGCCTGCAAGGCACTGAAAAATCGCATTATGCTCGGAATCGACCGGGAGCAGCGTCGCGCCCGAGCTGCGTGCCGCTTCGATCATCAGCGCGCCCGAGGAAACCAGCGCCTCCTTGTTGGCGAGCGCGACACTGCGTCCGCGCAGCAGGCTGCGCATGATCGGCGCGAGCCCCGCACAGCCGACGATCGCAGCCATGGTCCAGTCGGCGTCGAGATCGGCCGCGTCGAGCAGAGCCTGCGGGCCCGACCAGGCCTGGGTGGCGCTGCCCTCGAGCGCTTCAGCCAGCGCCTGATGCTGCGCCGGATCGCCGATCACCGCGACTTGGGCGGAGAATTCCCGTGCCAGCTTCGCCAGTCCTGCGGCATCGCTGTTCGCGGTCAGCGCGACGATGCGATAGGCCGAGGGGTTGAGGCGGATGAGATCGAGCGTCGAGGTGCCCACCGATCCGGTTGCGCCGAATATGCTGATCGAGCGCGGCTCAGCGGACGGCGGCGGCACGATCAGCCCGGGAGAGAGCGTTTCGGGGCGCGACATGGAATGTTTATCCTAGCGCCCAAAATGCGTTGGCTGCAACCAGAGTTGCAACGATCGGTGCGACGGGCACAAGTCCGTCGACGCGGTCGAGAATGCCGCCATGCCCGGGGATCAGCGTGCCAGAGTCTTTCACGCCTGCCTGGCGCTTCATCCAGCTCTCCAGAAAGTCGCCCATCTGCGCAACGATGGCGAGCGGCGCGCTCGCCAGCACGAGGATATAGGGCAGATCGAGATGCTCGCGCAGCAGCATCGCGAACAGCAGCGCTGCCGTCATGCCGCCGGCTAGGCCCGCCCAGGTCTTGCTGGGGCTGATCGACGGGGCGATCTTGGGCCCGCCTATGCCGCGCCCGGCAAAATAGGCGCCGATATCGGTCGCCCAGACGGTCGCCATCGTCCAGAAGGCGAGCAGCAGGCCGTTCTCCTGCTGGCGCAGATAGAGCAGCGCCATGACCGGCACCGCGCAATAGAGCACGCCCCAGGCGAGGCGAAAGCCGCGATCGATCGTCGCGATGAAGAAGGCTCCGCCGATGATGAAGCCCAGCGAAAGAAAGCCGGGGCCATCGGCAAAGGGCGAGAGCATCGACAAGGGGGCCATCAGCGCCAGCATCGAGAGGCGTCGGCGCTCCATGCGTCCGACCAGCCCGGCCCATTCGTGCTGCATCGCCAGCGCGCCTGCCATCAGCAGCAGCCAGAAGGCAATGCCGCCCAGCCACAGCGCGGTTCCGGCGATCGCCACCAGCACTACGCCCGAAACCGTGCGGATCGCGAGATCCTGGCCGAACAGGGACCGCTTCACCGGTTCAGCGGCCACCAAAGCGCCTTTCGCGAGTGGCATAGGACTGGAACGCTTCAGCGAGCGAATTCCCGTCGAAATCGGGCCAGAGCGTGTCGGTGAAATAGAGTTCGGCATAGGCCGCCTGCCAGAGCAGGAAGTTGCTCAGCCGCTGCTCGCCCGATGTGCGGATTAGCAGATCGAGCGGGGGCAGGTCGCTGGTGTCGAGCATGGCATCGATATGCGCCGCCTCGATCGCGTCGGCGTTGACCTCACCGCGCGCAGCCGCAGCGGCAAGCGCACGCGTTGCGCGCACAAGCTCGTCCTGCGCGCCGTAATTGAGCGCGATGACGAGCGTCGTGCCGCTGTTATGCGCGGTCCGCTCCACAACGTCGTCGATCATTTCGACCAGATCGGGCGCGAGCACGCGATAATTGCCGATGATCTTGAGCCGCACGTTGTTGGCGATGAACTCGTCGACATCGGCGCGGATGAAGTGCCGCAGCAGCCCCATCAGGTCCGAAACCTCGTCCTCCGGACGCTTCCAGTTTTCCGACGAGAAAGCGTAGAGCGTCAGCGCCTCCAGCCCCATGTCGCGGGCCGCGCGCACGGTGGTGCGCACTGCCTCGACGCCCTGCTTGTGGCCGACAAAGCGGGGCAGGTTGCGCCGCGCGGCCCATCGGCCATTGCCGTCCATGATGATGGCGGCGTGGCGCAACCCGCAAGCAGGCGCCAGCCCCGCATGTGCAGGCGCTGCGGAATGCGCCTCTGCCTTGGACAGCTTGGGGCCGGGCCGAAAGATCACTGGCCCAGAATTTCTTTTTCTTTCTGCGTCGCGGCGGCATCGGCCTGGGCGATCATGTCGTCGGTCAGCTTCTGCACTTCTGTCTCGAAGCGCTTGCGCTCGTCCTCGCTGATCACGCCCTTCTTCTCGTCGGTCTTGAGCGAATCCATGCCGTCGCGGCGGACATTGCGGATCGCGATGCGCGCCTTTTCGGCATATTGACCGGCGAGCTTGGCCAGTTCCTTGCGGCGTTCCTCGGTGAGGTCGGGGATCGGCAGGCGCAGCGTCTGTCCGTCGACGATCGGATTGAGGCCGAGACCAGCCGAGCGGATCGCCTTGTCTGCCGGGCCGACATTCGACTTGTCCCAGACCTGCACCGACAGCATGCGCGGTTCGGGCGCGGACACCGTCGCGATCTGGGTCAGCGGCATGTGCGCGCCATAGACCTCGACCGTCACCGGATCGAGCAGCGTGGTGTTGGCGCGCCCGGTGCGCAGGCCCGAAAGGTCGCCCTTGAGCGATTCGACCGCGCCGTTCATCCGGCGCTCGAGATCTTTCTTGTCAAACTGTGCCACTGGTTCAGTCCTTCTGATGTACGGTTGTCGCGGTGCCTTCGCCGCTCAGAACGCGGGCAAGATTGCCCTGTTCGCGGATCGAGAACACCACGATGGGAATGGAATTGTCGCGGCAGAGCGCCACGGCGCTCGCGTCCATGACCTTGAGATTGTCCTGCAACACCCGGTCATAACTCAATGTTTCGTAACGCACGGCGGTGGGATCGAGCTTGGGATCGGCATTGTACACGCCGTCGACGCTGGTGCCCTTGAGCAGCGCATCGCACTTCATTTCGGCCGCACGCAGCGCCGCGCCGGAATCGGTGGTGAAATAGGGCGCGCCGACGCCCGCGGCGAAGATCACGACGCGGCCCTTTTCGAGGTGGCGCTGGGCGCGGCGGCGGATCACCGGCTCGCACACCTTGTCCATCTCGATCGCCGACTGGACGCGCGTGGGCACGCCCATCTGTTCGAGCGCGCTCTGCATTGCGAGTGCGTTCATCACCGTGGCGAGCATGCCCATGTAATCGGCCTGCGCACGGTCCATGCCCTTGGCGGCGCCTGCCATGCCGCGGAAGATGTTGCCGCCGCCGATGACCAGGCAGATTTCAAGCCCGGTGTCCTTGGCCGCCTTCACCTCTGCGGCCATGCGCGCGACGGTGGCGGGATCGATGCCGTACTGGCCGTCGCCCATCAGGGCTTCCCCCGACAGCTTCAGGAGGATGCGGCGGTAGGATGCGATGGTCATGAATGTTCCGGTATCTGGAATGAAATGCGGCGCTTCTGGCCGAGTGGCGCGCACCATAGTCAGTGCATCCGGCACTGCCAAGCACGTTCCTGCACAGTTTGACGTCACGCGATCGATCGGGCGTCGCGGACGCAAAAACAGCGGGCAGCCCCAGGGGCCACCCGCCGTCTTTTTGCTGAAAGGCTAAAGGCTTAGAGGCCTGCAGCCGCCGCGACTTCGGCCGCGAAATCGGTTTCTTCCTTCTCGATGCCTTCGCCGAGCTGGAAGCGGACATAGTCCTTGAGCACGATCTTGCCGCCCGCATCCTTGGCGGCCTTGGCCACCACGTCGGCGATCGGGGTCTTGTTGTCGATCACGAACAGCTGGCTGAGCAGCGCGTTTTCCTTGGCGAACTTGGCGATCGCGCCATCGACCATCTTGGCCTGCACTTCAGCGGGCTTGCCGCTTTCGGCCGCCTTTTCCTCGGCGATCTTGCGCTCGCGCGCGATCAGCTCGGCATCGAGGCCATCGGCGTTCAGCGCCAGCGGGAAGGCCGCCGCAATGTGCATGCCGATCTGCTTGCCCAGCGGCTCGAGCACGTCGGCAGCGACATCGCCTTCGAGCGCGACGAGCACGCCGATCTTGCCGAGGTTCGGCGCGACGGCATTGTGCATGTACGACACGACAACGCCCTGATCGACCGAGACGGTCTTGATGCGGCGGATCGACTGGTTTTCGCCGATGGTGGCGATCGAGCTGGTCAGCTTGTCGCCGACGCTGCCGCCATCGGGATATTCGGCCGACTTGAGCGCTTCGACATCGTCACCGGTGGTCAGGGCGACCGAGGTCACCTTCCGGACGAAATCCTGGAACTGGTCGTTCTTGGCGACGAAGTCGGTTTCGCTGTTCACTTCGACGGCCACGCCCTTCAGGCCGGCGACCTCGATGCCCACCAGGCCTTCGGCGGCGGTGCGGCTCGACTTCTTCTGCGCGGTGGCCAGGCCCTTGGCGCGCAGTGCGTCGACGGCGGCTTCGATATCGCCATTGGCTTCGGTCAGCGCCTTCTTGGCGTCCATCATGCCAGCGCCGGTGCGCTCGCGCAGTTCCTTGACAGTAGCAGCGGTTACAACAGCCATGTTCGTGTTCCTTGTTTTGAATATGGACGCAGGGGCCACGGGTGCGGGCCAATGCCCGGCCCGTAGCCCCTGCATGTGTCAGTTTTGTGCAAGCAGGGCAGGGGCTGGCCCCGCCCGGCTCGATCAGCCAATCCGATTAGGCGGCGTCGCCGGCATCGGCAGCGGCGTCTTCCAGCGCGGCTTCTGCCGGCGGTTCGGCCATCTCGCCGACATCGGCGCCCGAAGCCACGGCAGCGCCGGTGCGGCCCTTGGTGGCAGCAGCAGCAACAGCGTCGCAATAGAGGCGGACGGCGCGCGCGGCGTCATCGTTCGCGGGAACCGGGAAAGCGATGCCCTGCGGGTCGACGTTCGAATCGAGGATCGCGATCACCGGGATGCCCAGAACATTGGCTTCCTTGATGGCGAGGTCTTCCTTGTTCGCGTCGATCACGAACATCACGTCGGGAATGCCGCCCATGTCGCGGATGCCGCCGAGCGACAGTTCGAGCTTGTCGCGCTCGCGGGTCAGCTGCAGCACTTCCTTCTTGGTGAAGCCCGAGGTGTCGCCGGCGAGCTGCTCTTCGAGCATCTTGAGGCGCTTGATCGAGCCCGAGATGGTCTTCCAGTTGGTGAGCATGCCACCCAGCCAGCGGTGGTTAACAAAATGCTGGCCGCTGGCGCGGGCCGCTTCGGCGATCGGGGCCTGGGCCTGGCGCTTGGTGCCGACGAACAGCACCTTGCCGCCTGCCTGAACGGTGGCCGAGACGAACTCGAGCGCGCGTGCGAACAGCGGCACGGTCTGCGACAGGTCGAGAATGTGGATGCCGTTGCGTGCGCCGAAGATGTACGGCTTCATGCGCGGGTTCCAGCGGTGGGTCTGGTGGCCGAAATGCGCGCCGGCTTCGATCAATTGCTGCATGGTGACGACAGGTGCCGCCATAGGGATTTCCTTTCCGGTTGTGCCTCTGGAAGACGGGAACCTTGTGGGCCTGACCCTCAAAGGGTGGCCGGGGCACCGGTATGTGTGTCTTCCATGTGGATTGCATGCGGCACAGCGCCACGTGCGAGCGGGCCCTTAGGCGAACTGGCGCACGAAATCCAGCCTCAAAATGTGCGACGAACCGAATTTTCCGGTTGACGATCCGAAACAGAAGTGGAACAAAACACATACAAAGAGAGTCAGTGGCTCCGGATCGTCCCGATATGGAACCAATGGCTTTCCACTGAGTTATCCACAATGTTCCATCGGGCTCCAATCCGGCGGACGCAAGTCAGGATGTAGCGTTATGTTTGCTGTAGCCATTGCCCTGTTCTTCGCCGCCGCCGCAATCGGGGCCGTGCTTGTCATTGCCCAGTCGTTCGCTGGATCGGCAGAGCGCTTCGATGCGCTGTTCGCCGCCTATCGCGCTGCAGGACAGGGGCGGGTTGCTCAGGGCCAGATGCGTGCTGTCGCGACCTATGTTCCGAACCGCGCGCCCGATTACAGCCCGCGCAACGTGATCGCGATGCCGGTTCGCGGCAGCGTCCGCGTCAGCCAGCCGGATTGGCGCGCTGCCGCTTGACCCTGGCGTAGGATGCGATGCCGAACGGGATCAGCGCCAGATACATCAGGCAAATTGCCGTCAGCGTGATGAACGGCACGGTAAGCAGCGACGCTGCCGTGATCGCGAACACCGCAAGCGCTTCCAGGCGAATGTTCTTTCGTACATTGAGCGACGACCAGCTGAAGGTCGCGACATTCGATATCATCAGAAATGCGATCAGCAGAACCCAGGGGCCGATGACGCTATAGTGTCGGAAAATGTCCTCACCCGTCTCGATCCACAGGTAAAGTGGCAGCATGGCGAGGCCAGCGCCGGCCGGGGCCGGGATGCCGGTGAGATAGCCTGCAGATTTGTGCGGCTGATCCTCCAGATCGATCTGCGCGTTGAACCGCGCAAGCCGCAGCGCGCAGCATACCGCGAGCGTGAGCGCGATAAGCCAGCCGAAGCGCGGCAGCTCGTTGAGCGACCACAGGAACAGGACAAGGGCAGGCGACACACCGAACGCGATCGAATCCGCCAGCGAGTCCAATTCGGCCCCGAACCGGCTTTGCGCCTTGAGCATTCGCGCGACGCGTCCGTCGATCCCGTCGAGCACGCCTGCCAGCACGATCGCGCCCGCTGCCAGCGGCCATTGGTCCTGCAAGGCGAAGCGGATGCCGGTAAGCCCGCAGCACAAGGCGCTGGCGGTGATCGCGTTGGGGACCATCGCGCGCAGCGTCAGTCCTTCGCGGAGGCGAAAACGGCGTCCCGCCAGATAACGGATCGGACCGCGGCGTCCGCGACGCTCCAACGGATCGCGCTCGCTCATACCGTGATGCTCCTTGAAGGACCGGATGCCGGGGCAGGGGACTGTCGCATCAATGCGCGATCCCTTCGCGCACCGGTGCGTCACCGACAATGCCGAGCACGGTTTCGCCCGCGACAATGCGCTGGCCCTTGACTACATTGGGTGCGGTGCCGCGCGGCAGATAGACATCGACGCGGCTGCCGAACCGGATCAGCCCGACGCGCTGGCCGACCGCAACGAAATCGCCTTCCTTGACGAACGGCACAATCCGCCGCGCGACCAGGCCTGCAATCTGGGTGAACCCGACGCGCAGACCGTCCGACCGCTCGACCATGATGTGCTGGCGCTCGTTCTCGTCGCTCGCCTTGTCGAGATCGGCATTCAGGAACTTGCCCGAGATATAGACGATGCGCCGGATGGTGCCGCCGATCGGCGCGCGGTTGATGTGCACGTCGAACACGCTCATGAAAATCGATACGCGCCAGAGCGGATCGGGCCCCAGTCCGTCATGGTCGGCCAGCTCGATCGGCGGCGCGACTTCCTGGATCAGGGTGACCAGACCATCGGCCGGCGCGACGACAAAGCGCTCGTCGAGCGGCGTGACCCGGGCAGGGTCGCGGAAGAACGCAAGGATCCACAAGGTGAGCCCGCCCATCGGCCAGGCCAGCGTTTCCCATGCCATCAGCGCAAAGATGAGCGTGATGCCTGCTGCGATAACGGCGAATTTGCGACCTTCGGGATGGACCGGGGGCAGGCTCCAGCTCGCCAGGCCCTTGCCCCGGTTATCCAGTAATTCTTGCGACATGCCCGCCCTCTTAGGGACACTGACCGGGTGTGACAACGGCCAATGGCCCCACAATGCGGTGAATGCTGCGCTGCGGCATAAACTTGCTAGTGATTTGCAATACTGAAAGTGCAGCGATTGCGCTGATCCGCAAGGTTGAAACCTCGCCCGACTTTGCTAAGAGCGTCCCAGATTTCCTGATTCCTCCCTAGCAAGAAGGCGCAAAATCCGCATGGCAAAGATCAAGGTGGCCAAGCCCGTCGTCGAAATCGACGGCGACGAAATGACCCGCATCATCTGGGAGTGGATCCGCGAACGCCTGATCCTGCCCTATCTCGACATCGACCTGAAATATTACGACCTGTCGATCCAGAAGCGCGATGAGACCAACGACAAGATCACCGTCGATGCCTCGAACGCGATCCGCGAGCATGGCGTCGGCGTCAAGTGCGCCACCATCACGCCGGACGAGGCGCGCGTCGAGGAGTTCAACCTCAAGAAGATGTGGAAGTCGCCCAACGGCACCATTCGCAACATCCTGGGCGGCGTCGTGTTCCGCGAGCCGATCGTGATCTCGAACATCCCGCGGCTGGTGCCCGGCTGGACCGACCCGATCGTCGTCGGCCGTCACGCGTTCGGCGACCAGTACAAGGCGACGGATTTCCGCGTGCCCGGCCCGGGCAAGCTGCGTCTGGTGTTCGAAGGCGAGGACGGCACCACGATCGACGAGGAAGTCTTCCAGTTCCCGTCGTCGGGCGTCGCCATGGCGATGTACAATCTCGATGACTCGATCGCCGATTTCGCCCGCGCATCGATGAACTATGGCCTCGATCGCGGCTGGCCGACCTATTTGTCGACCAAGAACACGATCATGAAAGCCTATGACGGCCGCTTCAAGGACATCTTCGAGGAGATTTACGAGAAGGAATTCAAGGCCAAGTTCGAGGCCGCCGGCATCACCTATCAGCACCGCCTGATCGACGACATGGTGGCATCGGCGCTGAAATGGTCGGGCAAGTTCGTCTGGGCGTGCAAGAACTATGACGGCGACGTTCAGTCGGATACTGTCGCGCAGGGCTTCGGCTCGCTCGGCCTGATGACCTCGGTGCTGATGACCCCCGATGGCAAGACCGTCGAGGCGGAGGCCGCCCACGGTACCGTCACGCGCCACTATCGCATGCACGAACAGGGCAAGGCGACCTCGACCAACCCGATCGCCTCGATCTTCGCCTGGACCCGCGGCCTCATCTATCGCGGCCGCTTCGACGAGACGCCCGAAGTGGTGCGCTTCGCCGAAACGCTGGAACGCGTCTGCATCGAAACCGTTGAGCAGGGATCGATGACCAAGGACCTCGCCATCCTGATCGGGCCCGACCAGGCCTGGATGACCACCGAGCAGTTCTTCGAGGCGATCCGGGTCAATCTTGAAAAGGAAATGGGCAACTGGGCATGAGGGGTTGATGGCGCAACGCAGCAGCAAGGCACGGCTGGAGGTCAGGCAGGCACGCAGGGGCGATATTCCCGGAATATCGGCCCTGGTCGAGCGAGCCTATCCCAGCCTGCCGCCGTACAAGTTCGGCGAGCTGCGCGGCCAGATCAACAATTTCCCCCAAGGCCAGTTCGTCGCCATTCTTGACGGCGAGATCGTCGGCTATTGCGCCTCGTCGCGCGTGACCGAGGCCATGGCCTTCGGTCCGCACGACTGGGAAGAGATCAGCGGCAACGGCTTCGGCACCCGCCATGTGCCCACCGGCGAATGGCTTTACGGCTATGAAATGTGCGTCGACCCCGCCCAGCGCGGGGTCCGCATCGGCAAGCGGCTCTACGAGGCGCGCCGGGCGCTGGCCGAACAGCTCGAACTCAACGGCATCGTCTTTGCCGGGCGCATCCCCGGCTATGACCGCGCCAAGCGCACCAAGAAGGCCGAAAGCCCCGAGGACTATCTCGCCAAGGTGATCGACGGCAAGCTGCGCGATCCGGTCATCGGCTTCCAGATCGCCAACGGTTTCACCCCCGTCGGCATATTGAAGCGTTATCTGCCCGAGGATCGACAGTCGCGCGGCCATGCGGCGCACATGGTCTGGCGTAACCCCTATGTGAACGCGGACGAACCACCCAAGCACCGTGTCCCGCGCGGGGTGGAGAGCGTCCGGCTCGCCACGGTGCAGTTCCAGGCGCGCGCTGTTGCGAATTTCGAAGAATTCGTCCGAAACGTCGAATATTTCGTCGATGTGGCAGCGGATTACCGGGCGGACTTCGTACTGTTTCCCGAAATGTTCACGATGTCGCTGCTGTCCTTCGCTAAGAAGAAGATGGGGCCGCAGGAAGCGATCGAGGCGCTGAGCGAATTCACGCCGCGCATCCGCGACGAGCTCACGCGCATGGCGATGGAATATAACATCAACATCATCGGCGGATCGCACCCGACCCGCGCCGATGATGGCGATATCCAGAACATCGCGCTGGTGGCGCTGCGTGATGGATCGATCCACGCGCAGGAAAAGATTCACCCCACGCCCAACGAGCGGTACTGGTGGAAGATCAAGGGCGGCGACAGCATCGACGCGATCCAGACCGATTGCGGGCCGATCGGCGTGCTCATCTGCTATGACAGCGAGTTTCCCGAACTGGCGCGCCGTCTGGCGGACGAGGGCGCGCGGATCATCTTCGTGCCCTTCTGCACCGACAGCCGCGAGGCCTATATGCGGGTGCGCTATTGCTGCCAGGCGCGCGCGATCGAGAATCAGTGCTATGTCGTGATGTCCGGCAATGTCGGTAATCTGCCCGATGTCGAGAACATGGATATCCAGTACGCGCAAAGTTGCATCCTGACGCCGTGCGACCTGCCGTTCGCGCGCGATGGCATCGCGGCGGAGGCGAGCGAGAATGTCGAGACGCTGACGATCAGCGACGTCAATCTGGATGACCTCAGCTGGGCGCGGCACGAGGGCACGGTGCGCAACCTGGGCGATCGTCGCTACGACCTCTACCACATTGAATGGGACCGCGCCGTTGGGCGCGGCAATGCCGCCGCGAAGCGCGAACGCGCCCGTCAGGCGGCGCCTGCAGGGCCGCAGGGCGGCGGGGGCGGCTGATCGCTCGCATCAGAATGATTTATGGCTGACATGCTGTCCTTTATCCGCCATGAATTGATCCATGCACACGCCCTTTGAGAATCCGGTCTTCAGCGATGCCCTGGTGATCCTAGGGGCGGCTGGCATCGTCATTCCGGCCTTTGCGCGGCTCCGGATCAACCCTGTCATCGGTTTCATCCTGGTCGGCATGCTGGTCGGGCCATCGGGCCTCGGCTCGATTGTCGACCAGTTCCCATGGCTCTATCACATCACCATCACCGACCGCGAGGCGATCGATCCGTTCGCCGAATTCGGCATCGTGATGCTGCTGTTCACCATCGGGCTCGAGCTGTCGTTCAAGCGCCTCTGGGCAATGCGGGTGCAGGTGTTCGGGCTGGGCTCGGCGCAGCTGCTGGCCTCCGGGCTGGTGATCGGCTTTGCGCTCAACCTGATCGGTCAGCCGCTCGCCGGCGCCCTCGGCCTCGGCATGGCACTCGCTTTGTCCTCGACCGCACTGGTGCTGCCGATGGTCGGCACGACCGGGCCGGTCGGGCGTTCGGCGCTCGCCATGCTGATCTTCGAGGATCTGGCGCTGGTGCCAATCATCTTCGCGCTCGGCGCGCTGGCGCCGCGCGCCGAGGCCGCCGGACTGGACGGGCTGGTCGAGACCTTGTGGCTGGGTGGGCTGACGATCGTCATCATGCTGCTCGCCGGGCGCTATCTGCTGCCTTATCTGTTCGCGCAGGCGGCGCGCACCAAGAGCCCCGAGCTGTTCCTCGCAGCATGTCTGCTCGTCGTCATCACCGCTTCGGTCGCCACGGCGGCGGCGGGCCTGTCGCCGATCGTCGGCGCGCTGATCGCGGGCGTGATGATCGCGGAAACCGAATATGGCGACGAGGTCGAGATCATCACCGCGCCGTTCAAGGGGCTGGCGCTTGGGGTGTTCCTGATCACCGTCGGCATGTCGGTCGATCTGCGGGTGGTTGCGGCCAACTGGCAATCGCTGGCGATCGCCGTGGTCGGCGTGTGCCTTATCAAAGCGGTGGTCACCGGCGGGCTGTTGCGGCTGGTCGGCGCACGGCGCGGGGTTGCGGCGGAAACCGGCGTTTTGATGGCCAGCCCTGCCGAAACCACGCTGATCGTGCTCGCCGCGGCAGTGCAGGCGCAGCTGATCCAATCGAGCACCGCGCAATTCTGGCAGATCGTCACCGCGATCGGCCTCACGATCACGCCGCTGCTCGCCAAGCTCGGCCATGTCATTGCGACGCGCATCGACATGCGCGCGAGCGAAAGCGCTGCTCCGGACGAGGAATCTGCAGGTGCGGGCAGGGTGGTGCTGTTCGGCTATGGCCGCGTGGGCGAGATCGTCTCGGACATGCTGGCCAAGCACAACCAGCCCTATGTCGCGATCGAATCCAATGTCGATGTCGTGGCCGCCGCGCGGCGCAAGGGCGTGCCGATCCTGTTCGGCGATGTCGCCCGGCCCGAACTGCTCGACCGGCTGCGGCTCGGCCATGCCAAGGCGCTGATCCTGACGATGGACGATCCGGTGCTGGCGGTGCGCATCGTGCGCCGCGTCGCCGGCTGGGTGCCGGACCTCACCATCATCGCCCGCGCGCGCGATGCCAATCATGCCGCAGAACTCTACCGCGCCGGCGCTACCCTGGCCGTGCCCGAGGCGCTGGAAAGCTCGCTGCAGCTGTCCGAGGCCTTGCTGGTCGATCTCGGCATCGCGATGGGGCCTGTGATCGCCTCGATCCACGAGAAGCGCGACGAACTGCGCCGCAAGATCATGCAGGAGGGCGAGCTTTCCAAGCAGCCGCTGCTCAAATCGGGTGAGGCGCCGGCGGGGTAGGGGGCCACCAAAATCCTCCCACAGCTTGCGGGGGGGAGGATTTGAATTGGCCTAACCCAAAGCCGCCTGCTTCTCTTCCGCCAGCCGGTCGAGCTCGGCGCGGCTCTTCTTCTCCGCGGCGGACTTGAGCTGGCCGCACGCTGCCATGATGTCGCGGCCGCGCGGGGTGCGGACGGGCGCGCTGATGCCGCCTTCGAACACGATGTCCGAAAAGCGCTTGATCCGTTCCGGGTCCGAGCATTCGTACGCCGCGCCGGGCCAGGGGTTGAACGGGATCAGGTTAACCTTGGCGGGCAGGCCATAGGCCTTGAGCAGCCGCACCAGTTCGCGCGCGTCCTCGTCGCTGTCGTTCTTGTCCTTGAGCATCACATATTCGAAGGTGATCCGCCGCGCGTTGCTTGCGCCCGGGTAGTCGGCACAGGCCTGGAGCAGCTGTTCGAGGCCATATTTGCGGTTCAAGGGCACGATCTCGTCGCGCACCTCCTTGGTCACCGCGTGTAGCGAGACCGCCAGGTTGACGCCGATCTCCTCACCGCAGCGCGCCATCATCGGCACGACGCCGCTGGTGGAGAGCGTGATGCGCCGCTTGGACAGCGCGAGGCCATCGCCGTGCATCACGACCTTCATCGCGTCGCGGACATGATCGAAATTGTACAGCGGCTCGCCCATGCCCATCAGCACGATATTGGTGAGCAGCCGACCATCGGCGGTATAGGCGGCGGCGTCCTCATCCTCGTCAAGCCGGTCCATCGCGCCCTTCGGCCATTCGCCCAGCGCGTCACGCGCCAGCATCACCTGTCCGACGATCTCGCCCGGCGTGAGGTTGCGCACCAGCCGCATCGTGCCGGTATGGCAGAAGCGGCAGTTGAGCGTGCAACCGACCTGGCTGGAGATGCACAAGGTGCCCCGGTCCGCATCGGGGATGAAGACCATCTCGTAATCCTGGCCGTCATCGGTGCGCAGCAGCCATTTGCGCGTGCCGTCGCTCGATACCTGCGCCTCGACGATCTCGGGACGGCCGATGACGAAGCGCTCGGCGAGCCAGGGGCGCATCGGCTTGGCGATATCGGTCATTGCGTCGAAATCGGTGACGCCGCGATGGTAAATCCAGTGGAACAGCTGTTTGGAGCGCAGCTTGGCCTGCTTGCGGTCGAGCCCGGCAGCCTCGAGCAGCGCGCCGATATCCTCGCGCGCAAGGCCCATCAGGTCGCTGCGGCCATCGGCGCGCGGCGTGATCGCGCGCGGCACAGGCACGGGGTCGATATGGCCCGGAATGGGCATGGAGATCGGGGTTTCGGCGTTCATGGCGGCGCACATAGTCAAATTCGCCCGCAATTGCTAGCTGTGCCGCTGGCGCAGCACCGTTCCCCGTCTTCAGGAGCCCCCATGGATCGTTTCTTCACCGTGATTGCCACCCGTGTCGCCTGGCTGGTGGGCAGACCCTTTGCCTTTTTCGCGGCGACACTGATCATCGTGATCTGGGGGGTGACGGGGCCGGTGTTCGGCTATTCGGATACCTGGCAGCTGGTGATCAACACCGGCACCACGATCATCACCTTCCTGATGGTATTCGTCATCCAGAACAGCCAGAATCGCGATGCGGCCGCGATGCAGGCCAAGCTCGATGAGCTGATCCGCGCGCAGCAGGACGCGCGCAATGCCTTTATCGGCATCGAGCATCTCACCGATGTGCAGATCGACGCGATCCGCGCCGCTTTGGAAGAGGAGGGGCGCGCCACTGGCGACCATCACAAGGCGGCGCATGCCAGTGTCGAGCGGCTGCTCGATCGTATCTAGCTGCGGCGCGCACATCCCAAAGCTGCCGCGTCCATCGCGGTCGCGGCCCCTTTCAGCAGATACAGGTCGCGTATCGTGTTGCCGCGCGCGTCCTCGCTGCTGGCGGTCATCTCGCGGGCCGAGCGCATCGCGGCGATGATGCTGGCGTCCATCGTCTTGTCGCGCGCCCATGCATCGCCGCCGCCGCCGGTCAGGCGAAAGCGGCGGATGCCGATGGTCAAGGTGACGGCCTGGCCTTTGGCCATCGCGCGGCTGAGCCGCAGATGGAACTGGCCGCGTACGCCGCGCTTCGGCCAGTAGCCGATGCTGGCAAAGGGGCGATATTGCCGGGTCCCGCGCACCTCGTCAGGCTGGGCGATGGCATAGCAGCGGGGCACCTGCGGATCGCGGAACGCGCCCCAGGCGTCGAACACGCCCAGGCTGTCGCGCGCCTCAGCCGCGGTGGCCAGCGCCGCCAGCAGCAAAAGCGCGGCGGCGTAGTGCCTCACGCATGGCCTCCGCCGGTGCCGGTGACGACGACATGCTCCACGCCATTCTCGATCATCACCACCGATCCCTGCGGAAGGCCGGGCGCGATCGGCGCGCCGAACTCGGGGTGCACCGAAATCCCCAGCAGCACGCCGCGCAGCACCCGGCTCGAAATGCCGTGCATGATCACCAGGCGGTCGCCCGGTTCACCCGCATGATCGGCGAGCCAGCCCGTCACGCGCTCGGCAATCTCGGGATAGCATTCGCCGTCGGGGGCAGGGGTGAGCAGCATGTCGGCGCTGACGATCGGTCCGACTTCCTCGACGACTTCGGCATAATAACGCCCGCCCCAGCAACCCATGCCGATCTCGGCAAGACGGACATCGCGCGCGGCATCGTGCCAGTCGAGCCCGAGATGTTCGGCGATCACCGCCAGCGTCTGCAGCGCGCGGCCCGTATCCGATGCCCAGAGCTTCAAATCCGGCTTTGTTCCCAGCACGCCCGCGAGCGCTGCGCCCATGGCGTCGGCCTGGGCAAAGCCCGCTCGGGTCAGCGGGGTGTGGAGATGGTCGCCCTGCAGCCTTTTCGCGGCGTTGAATACGGTCTCGCCATGGCGCGCGATGAACAGGCGACCGGGCACCGGCGGGCAGGCAAAGCGGGAATTTTGCGTCATATCGAACCCGTTTCGGCAAAGGGGCGGGAATAGGCAAGCCTATCCCGTCATTTTCCACAGTTTTGGCGCGTTTCCCCGGCTATCGGCTTGCCCCTAAAGCCAATCTTGTTAATGAAGTGGGTCCGGAATCTGCCTGCGTGGCGGATATGTCATTTGCTGATGAGGCTGCAGCGCCTCGGGGGATTTTCATGAAAGCGACAATCGAACGCGCGACGCTCCTCAAGAGCCTCAGCCATGTTCAGTCGGTGGTGGAACGGCGCAACACGATCCCCATCCTGTCGAACGTGCTGATCGAGGCGTCGAGCGATGGCGCGCTGCGCTTCATGGCGACCGATCTCGACCTGCAGATCGTCGAGACGATGAGCGCCTATTCGGTCGAGACCCCCGGATCGATCACGGTTTCGGCGCACACGCTGTTCGAAATCGCGCGCAAGCTGCCCGATGGTAGCCAGGTGATGCTCGATGCCGCCGACGGCAAGATGCTGGTGCGCGCGGGCCGCAGCCGTTTCACGCTGCCGACGCTGCCGCGCGACGATTTCCCGGTAATCGCCGAGGGCGACCTGCCGACCAGCTTCGAGCTGGCTGCGGCGGAGCTGGTGCAGATCATCGACAAGACCCGCTTTGCCATCTCGACCGAAGAGACGCGCTATTATTTGAACGGCATCTTCCTGCATGTCGCCGATGACGACCGTCCGGTGCTCAAGGCCGCGGCGACCGACGGCCATCGTCTCGCGCGCGTGACGCTCGACCGGCCCGATGGCGCTGAGGGCATGCCCGACGTGATCGTGCCGCGCAAATGCATCGCCGAACTGCGCAAGCTGCTCGACGAGCGCGGCGATTCGCGCGTGCAGGTCGACCTGTCGGCGAGCAAGATCCGCTTCACCCTGGGCAGCGCGATCCTGACCTCGAAGCTGATCGACGGGACCTTCCCCGATTACAGCCGCGTCATCCCGACCGCGAACGACAAGCTGCTCAAGATCGATCCGCGTGCCTTCGAACAGGGCGTCGACCGCGTCGCCACCATCGCCACCGAAAAGACCCGCGCGGTCAAGATGGCGCTGGAAAAGGACAAGATCACGCTCTCGGTCACCAGCCCGGAAAACGGCACCGCGGCCGAAGAGGTCGAGGGCCAGTATGGCAGCGACGGCTTCGAGATCGGCTTCAACGCGCGCTATCTGCTCGACATCCTGGGCGAGATCGATGGCGATGTCGTCGAACTGCACCTGGCCGACAGCAGCGCCCCGACGCTGATCCGCGAGAACGACAAGGCCACCGCGCTCTACGTGCTAATGCCGATGCGCGTCTGACGCGCGTTCGGTTTACCTACAAGCAAGCTTCGTCATTCCCGCGAAAGCGGGAATCCCGCTCGTTCGCTCTGCCGACAGAGGAAGCGGGACCCCCGCCTGCGCGGGGGTGACGGCGATTTGCGATGATGGAAGCCTGTCCCCAAAGCAAAACGCCCTCCCGGTGAGGGGAGGGCGCTTCGTTTATCGCGATGGCCGCTGACGAAGTTAGCGGTCGCCGATCTTCACATAGGGGCGCTGCGTCGGGCCGGTGTACAGCTGACGCGGGCGGCCGATCTTCTGGCCGGGGTCGGAAATCATCTCGTTCCACTGCGCGACCCAGCCCACGGTGCGCGCGAGCGCGAACAGCGCGGTGAACATGGTGGTCGGGAAGCCGATCGCCGAGAGGATGACACCCGAATAGAAGTCCACGTTCGGGAACAGCTTCTTCTCGATGAAATAAGGATCGTTGAGCGCCATTTCCTCGAGCTGCAGCGCGACCTCGAACACCGGATCGCTGACCTTGAGCGCGTCGAACACCTCGCGCACGGTCTTCTGCATCACCGTCGCGCGCGGGTCGTAGTTCTTGTAGACGCGGTGGCCGAAGCCCATCAGGCGGAACGGATCGTTCTTGTCCTTGGCGCGCTCGATATAGTGCGGGATCTTGTCGGGCGTGCCGATCTCGCGCAGCATGTTGAGCGCGGCCTCGTTGGCGCCGCCATGCGCCGGGCCCCATAGACAGGCAATGCCCGCCGCGATGCACGCGAAAGGATTGGCGCCCGAGGAGCCTGCCAGACGCACGGTCGAGGTCGATGCGTTCTGCTCGTGGTCGGCATGCAGGATGAAGATGCGATCGAGCGCGCGCTCGACCACCGGGTTCACCTCATAGGGCTCGGCGGGGACACCGAAGGTCATCTTGAGGAAATTGCCGGTATAGGACAGCGAGTTGTCGGGATAGACGAAGGGCTGGCCGACCGAATATTTGTACGCGGCCGCCGCGATCGTCGGCATCTTGGCGATCAGCCGGTGGCTGGAGATGCGGCGATGGTCGGGATCGGCAATGTCGGTCGAGTCGTGATAGAAGGCCGAGAGCGCGCCGACGACACCGCACATGATCGCCATGGGGTGCGCATCGCGGCGGAAACCGCGATAGAATTGCATCAGCTGCTCGTGCAGCATGGTGTGGCGCGAGATCGTGTAGGTGAAGCTGTCGAGCTCGTCCTTGCTCGGCAGCTCGCCGTTGAGCAGCAGGTACGAGACTTCCATGAAGCTCGAATCCTCGGCCAGCTCGCCGATCGGATAGCCGCGGTGCAGCAGCACGCCTTCGTCGCCATCGATATAGGTCAGCGCGGAATCGCAGCTGGCGGTCGAGGTGAAGCCGGGGTCATAGGTGAAGCAGCCGGTTTCGGCGTAGAGCTTGCGGATGTCGATGACGTCCGGACCGATCGTGCCGGAGCGGATCGGATAGCCGCTTTCCTTGTCGCCGATCTTCAATGATGCGCTGTCTGACACGGTTCTTCTCCTCCAAACGTAGTGACGGTGCGCGTGGGGCCGTCAGGCGGCCACGTGCGTTATATCCTTGATCCGGGCGAGCGATTCCTCGCGACCCAGCAGCTCGAGCACGTCGAATATACCCGGTGAGCGCGCCTGTCCGGTCAGAGCGGCGCGCAGCGGCTGGGCATAAGTGCCAAGGCCGTGCCCCTGTGCCTCGGCAAATTGGGTAAGCTTTTCCTCCAGCGCGGCGCCCGTCCATGACGGTGCTTCGGCCAGAACCGGTTCTACTGTCTGCAAGACCGCGACCCCGGCTTCGTCTAGCAGGGATTTTGCTTTCTCGTCCATGCTTAACGGGCGATTCTTGAAGAGAAACTGCGCTCCTTCCGCGAGTTCGTTGAGGTCGCGCGCGCGCAGCTTCATCACCGGCATCGCGCGGCCCAGCAGATCGATGCCGCTGGCAGGATCGAATTCGGGCATCCGTGCGGCGACGCGCGGCGCGACCAGCGCGGCAAGCGCGGTATCGTCCATCTCGCGCAGATACTGGCCATTGAGGTTGATCAGCTTCTTGGCATCGAAGCGCGAGGGCGACTTGCCGACATTGGCGAGCGAGAACAGCTCGACCGCCTCGGCGCGGGAAATCTTCTCGCGGTCACCATAACCCCAGCCGAGCCGAAGCAGATAATTGAACATCGCGTCCGAGACCACGCCCATGTCGTCGCGATAGGCCTCGACGCCCAGTGCACCGTGGCGCTTGGAGAGCTTGGCCCCATCATTGCCGTGGATCAGCGGGATATGCGCATAGACCGGCTCGGGCCAACCCATCGCCTGGATCAGCGCGAGCTGGCGGAAGGCGTTGTTGAGATGGTCGTCGCCACGGATGATGTGCGTCACGCCCATGTCGTGGTCGTCCACGACCACCGCGAGCATATAGGTGGGGGTGCCATCGGAGCGCAGCAGGACATAATCGTCGAGTTCGCGCGTATCGACTGTGACGTTACCCTGGACCTGGTCGGCAATCGTCATCTTGCCCGATTGCGGGGCCTTCAGCCGCACGACATAAGGCGCGCCCGCCGGGGCCTCGCTGGGATCGCGGTCGCGCCAGCGACCGTCATAGCGCATCGGCAGCTTCTTCTCGCGCTGCTCGGCGCGCATTGCCTCCAGCTCCTCCGCGGTGGCGAAGCACTTGTAAGCCTTGCCCATATTGAGCAGCTGGTGCGCGACCTCGGCATGGCGCGCCGCGCGCTCGCTCTGGAATACCGGCGTGTCGTCCCAATCGAGACCCAGCCAGTCGAGCCCGGCAAAGATCGCGTCGATCGCTTCCGGGGTCGAGCGCGCCTTGTCGGTATCCTCGATCCGCAGCAGCGCCTTGCCGCCATGGTGGCGGGCGAACAGCCAGTTGAACATCGCGGTGCGCGCGCCGCCGATATGAAGGAATCCGGTGGGTGACGGGGCGAACCGGGTTACGACCTGTCCGCCGGACGCGCCCGCCGGAAGGTCCGATTTTTCGCCGCTTGCACTCACTTACGCTTTCCTTTCAAACTCGCCGATGATGGCAATTTCGACCGCCTCTAGCACGGCTTTCTGGCAGCGACAAATGGCCAGTCTGCGCCGGTTTTCAATGGCCCCGCCTTCCGTCGCGGCCATGGGCCAATGGCTGCTGGCAGAGCGCGATCAGCTGCCGGTATGGATCGTCGTCGCGTTCGGCGCGGGGATTGCTGCCTGGTTCGCGCTGCCTGGCGGCGAGTGGCCGGTAGCAGTGATCGCGCTCAGCCTCGCCGGAGCGCTGGCGCTGCTCGCCTGGTGCCGGTCGTTTGGCGCGATGGAACTGGCCGCGCGCTGCCTGTTCGTCGGTCTGCTGATGCTCGCGGCAGGCTGCGCGACCATGGCCTGGCGTGCCGAGCGCGTTGCCGCCGACCCGCTTCCCGCGCCCTGGTTCGGCGTGCTGACCGGGCGGATCGAGGCGCGCGAGACGTTGCCTGCACGCGACATGGTGCGGCTCATCGTCCAGCCCGGTCCTTCGCTCGGCCTGCCGGCGCGGGTGCGGGTCAATCTCGACCTCGACCTGGATAGCCCGGCGCTGCAGCCCGGCGCGATGATCACGGGCCGGGCGCGGCTGATGCCGCCTGCGCAGGCGGCGCTGCCCGGCGGTTACAGCTTTGCCCAGCGCGCGTGGTTCGACCGGCTCGGCGCGACGGGCAGCATGCTCGACAAGCCGCAATTGCTGAAGCCCGGTGAAACGGCGGGGGCGCTCGATTCGCTGCGCGCGCGGCTCTCGGCCCATATCCAGGCCTCGGTGCCCGGCGGGGCGGGGGGCATTGCCGCGACCCTGGCGACGGGCGATCGTGGCGCGATCAGCGAGGAAGATGCCGAGGCCATGCGGTCGAGCGGCCTGGCGCATCTGCTCTCTATCAGCGGGCTGCACGTTACCGCGCTGATCGGCGCGGTCTGGCTGCTGACGCTGCGGCTCCTTGCATTGTTCCCGCCGCTCGCCCGCGCCTGGCGGCTGCCGCTCGTCGCAGCCGGAGCAGGGGCGCTGGCCGGGATCGGCTATACTTTGCTCACCGGGGCCGAGGTGCCAACGATCCGATCGTGCGCGGCGGCGTTGCTCGTGTTGCTCGCGCTGGCGCTCGGGCGCGATCCGGTCTCACCCCGGCTTATAGCGGCAGGGGCATTCCTGGTGCTGTTGATCTGGCCCGAATCGCTGATGGGGCCGAGCTTCCAGCTGAGCTTCGCCGCCGTTACCGCGATCGTCGCGCTGCACGATCATCCCGCGATGCGGAACTGGGCAGCGGCGGACCTGGGCTGGGCTGGGCGAGCGGCGCGCTTCCTCGCGATGACCTTCCTCACCGGGCTGCTGATCGAGTTCACGCTGATGCCGATCGCGCTGCACCATTTCGGCAAGGCGGGGCTTTATGGCGCGCTCGCCAACATGTTGGCGATTCCGCTCACCACCTTCGTCATCATGCCGGTCGAGGCGTTGGCGTTGCTGCTCGATCTTGTCGGGCTCGGCGCGCCCTTCTGGTGGCTGTGCGGCATCGCGATCCAGGCGCTGATCGACCTTGCGCATGGCGTCGCCGATACTCCCGGCGCCGTCGCGCTGTTTCCGCGAAGCGGCGCGCCGGTGTTCGCGCTGTTCGTGATCGGGGGGCTGTGGCTGTTCCTGTGGCGGACGCGCGGACGCTGGCTGGGGCTGATCCCGGTGGCATTAGCCACGTTGCTCGCCGCGCTCCAGCCCGCGCCTGACCTGCTGGTGACGGGCGACGGTCAGCACGTCGCGGTCAATGCGCCCGACGGCGCGCTGGTGCTACTGCGCCGCAATGCAGGCGATTATGCGCTGCAAAGCCTGAGCGAGAGCGCAGCGTTCGAGGGGCAGCCGATCGCGATCCAGGACTGGCCTGGCGCGCGGTGCAATGCCGATTTCTGCAGCCTGATACTGCGCTATCAAAGGGTGCTCATCGGCAGAAGCCGCGAGCGGATACCAGAGCGCGACCTGGCCGCTGCGTGCCGCAGGGCCGATATTGTCATCGCGGCGCGCTGGCTGCCGAAGAGCTGCCGCCCGCGCTGGTTCAAGGCGGACCGGGCGCTGCTCGACCGGACGGGGGGACTAGCGATCTATCTGGGCGACCGCAGCGTTAGGACGGTGGCCGAGAGCCATGCCGGGCACCCCTGGTGGGACCGAGCGATGGCGCTGCGCCAGGCCGCGCGCGAGAAGGCACGCGCCGAACGGCTCAGCACTCGACCACGTTGACCGCGAGCCCGCCCTGCGAGGTTTCCTTGTAGCGCTCGTTCATGTCGAGCCCGGTGCGGCGCATTGTCTCGATCACCTCGTCCAGACTGACCCGGTGCGTGCCGTCGCCCATCATCGCCAGTCGCGCCGCCTCGATCGCCTTGACCGCACCGACCGCGTTGCGCTCGATGCACGGCACCTGGACGAGCCCGGCGACCGGATCGCAGGTGAGCCCCAGATTGTGCTCCATGCCGATTTCCGCCGCGTTCTCGACCTGCATCGGCGAACCGCCCCAGGCTGCGACCAAGCCCGCTGCCGCCATCGAACAGGCGACGCCGACCTCGCCCTGACAGCCGACCTCCGCGCCCGAGATCGAGGCATTTTCCTTGAACAGCGATCCGATCGCGGCGGCGGTGAGCAGGAAGCGTTCGATGCCTGCCTGGTCGGCGCCGGGCGCGAAGCGATCGTAGAAACGCAGCACCGAGGGGATGATCCCCGCTGCGCCATTGGTCGGCGCGGTGACGACCTTGCCGCCCGCTGCATTTTCCTCGTTCACCGCGAGCGCCCAGAGGTTGACCCAGTCGATCACGGTCAGCGGATCGGACAGCATCCGCTCCTGCCGCTCCATCAGATGCGCCATCACGAGCGGCGCGCGGCGCTTCACCTTCAGGCCGCCGGGCAAAATGCCGCCGGTGCGGATGCCGCGGTCGATACAGGCCGACATCGCCTGGGCTATGTCGGAAAGCCCGGCCGACAGAGCTTCTGGGCTGCGCGCTGCCAGCTCGTTGGCGCGCATGATCTCGGCGATCGACAGCCCCGTCTCCGCCGCGATGGCAAGCAGATCGGCACCCGAGCGAAAGACATGCGGAACATCCCACAGCCCGCCGCTTCCGGGCGCGTTGCCGCCGGTCTCGCCCTCATCGATCACCGCCCCGCCGCCGACAGAATAATAGGCGCGTCGGTCAAGCTCTTCCCCGTCGGGCCCGAAGGCGGCGAAGGTCATCGCATTGCTGTGATATTCCAGACGCTCGCGCTGCAGGAAGATCAGGTCTGCCGGTTCGTCAAAGGCGATGCGATGGTGCCGGGCGAGCAGGATCTCGCCGTTCGCCCGGATCGTTTCGATCAACCGGTCCGCGGCGTCGGGATCGCAGGTTACCGGCTCCTCCCCGGCCAGGCCGAGCAGGATCGCGCGGTCGCTCGCATGGCCCTTGCCGGTAAGCGCGAGCGATCCATAGAGCCGCGTCTCCACCCGCGCTACCCGATCGAGCTGACCGGCATCGGCGAGCCTGGCGACGAAGCGTCCGGCCGCGACCATCGGCCCCATGGTGTGCGAACTGGAAGGGCCGATGCCGATCTTGAACAGATCGAAGACGGAGGCAACCATGAGCAATCCTTGTGCGAGAAAGGTTCAGTCGGCGGCGCCGGGCTGTGCGCCGAGCAGGTGCTGCTGCCAGAAGGCGAGCGTGGCCCAGAACAGGTAATCGGCATTTTCCTTGCGGCGGAAGCCATGCCCTTCGTTACGCGCGAGCAGGTGCCAGGCCGTGCCGCCATGCGAGCGTACCGCATCGATGATCTGATCCGCCTCGCTCGCCGGAACGCGCGGATCGTTGGCGCCGGTCACCACCATCAGCGGAATCTTCAGTTGATCGACCCGGGTCAGCGGGCTGATCTCCTCGAGCTTGGCACGCAGCTCCGGAACGCGCTCGTCGCCATATTCGATCCGTCTGAGGTCCCGCCTGTATTCCTCTGTATTTTCGAGGAATGTGACGAAGTTGGAGATGGCGACGATACAGCTGGCGGCATTGAAACGGCGGCCATAGCGGATCGCGCTGGCATAGCACATATAGCCGCCATAGCTGCCCCCGGTAACCCCGAACCGCTTGGCATCGAGCGTCGGATATTTGCCCAGCCGGTCGAGAAAGGCGCCGATGTCCTTGACCGAATTCTCGCGGCGGAACGGGCCGTTGTCGAGCGCCACGAAGCGCTTGCCGAACCCGGTCGAGCCCCGGACATTGGGGTAGAAGAGCGCGATACCGAGTTCGTTGATGAGATAGTTGGTCCGGCCGAGAAAGCCCGCGGTTGCCTGACCCTCGGGGCCACCATGGATCGACATGATCAGTGGACGCTTTCCTGGGTGCCGTTTCGGATCAGGCCGGTAAAGCAGACCGGAAATCGGCTCGCCGTCGAAGCTCTTGATCTCGACCAGCTCGGGCAGGACGTTGGTCGCCGGGTCGAGCCCACCGGTCTCGCTCTCGGTCCAGCGGGTGACCTTGAGCGTCGCTGGGTCGAGGCTATAGGCATCGCCGGGCGACTGGTTGGAATAGACGGTGAAACCGAGATCGCCCCAGGGTGCAAACTTCATTCCCGATCCGATCTCGCCCGGAGGGAGCCCTGCCACCTGGCGCTTGGCGCCACTGGCGATATCGTAAAGATAAAGCCTGGAAAAGCCTGCTTCATTAACGACATAGGCGATGGTCTTGCCATCCTTCGCGATGTCGAAACTGCTGATGTCCCAGCGTCCGCCGTCGATCATCGGGGTGAACATCCCCGTCTCTGTGTCGAGCAGCCCGAGGCGCTGGACGTCCGAGTCCTTGTCGCTGGAGACCCAAAGACGGCCATCGGGGGCGAATTGCAGATTGCCATAGGCGACCGGGGTGGCATCGCGCGTCACCTGCCGGATCGCGCCGGTCTCGACATTGATGATGTGCAACTGGCTGTCGGTGACCGAGATATAGTTGAACACCAGCAGATCGCGGCCATTGGGGGCGAAATCGATCGCCGCCCAGCCGCCGCTGTCGGTGGAAAGCACCATCCGCGCCGATCCGGGCGTACGCGGGTCCATGACATAGATGTCATTATAGACGCCGGTGCGCATGTTGCTGCCATAGGCGACGAGCTTGCCGTCATCGGAAAACGGTCCCAGCGCATGACGGCTCTTGCCGTCGGTCAGCAAAGTCAGCCGCCCCGATTCCAGCGCATAGATCTGCGAGACCTCGTTGCCGCCGGCGTCCTTCTCGAGCAGCAGCACCTCGCCATCGGGCGACCAGCTGCCGCTGAAGATCGGCTCTTCCTCGAAGGTGACCTGCCGCCGCGCCGATCCGGGGGCTGCGACGCGGTGCAATTGCCCGACATTGGCGAAGCGCGTGGTGATCAGCATCGACCGGTCGACAGGGTGCCAGCCGACAAACCCGGCGGTGCGATATTCGAGATAGGGGCGCGTGTCTGCGACCAGCGATTGCGCGATGGGCGGAACGCCATCGGCCACCATCGCAGCCGGGGGCGGAACTATGGGATCGGCCGGGGCGGCGTCCTCGGCGGCCACAGGGACAGCCAGACCGACCGCCAGCGCGGCCAGCGCCCATGTCCAAATGCGCCGATGCATCCTGCGTCCCTTCATGTCTTGCTGCCCGTCTATGCGGCGCGCGCGCCCTTGGCAACCGCACAGCCAGATGGCCTGCCAAACACCCCTCTAGGCAGTGATGCAGCCAGGCCCTAGAAGCGCGGGCCATGGACCCCAGGCCCGCCCGTCTTTCCCAGCCCTTCGTTCTGCTCGATGATGCCCGCGTGCAGGGGGGTAGCCCGGCGCGGCTGTACCGCGATCCGGTGCGCTGCCTGTCGGCGCACACCGCCGAAGAGCTGGACCAGTTGCTCGACGAGTTGCGCAGCGCGGGGCGGTCAGGGCTGCATGCAGCGGGCTATCTGACCTACGAAGCCGGCCATGCGCTCGAACCCCGGCTGCGGCCGCTGCTCGATGCGCTGGGGCCGATGCGGCTGGCCTGGTTCGGGCTGTTTGAACGTCATGACGTCATGCCGCCAGAGGCCGTGCCCGGCTGGCTCACGCTGCAGGGCGGGGAGGCGCAAGCCTCTCTGACCCCGGCGCGCCCCGAAATGGCCGAGCATGACTATGCGGCGCGCTTTGCGCTGGTGCACGAAGCGATCGCGCGCGGTGACATCTACCAGGCCAATCTTACCTTCCAGAACCATGCTGCGGTTTCGGGCCATCCGCTGGCGCTCTATCGCGCGCTGCGCGCGGGATCGGCGGCGGGCTATGGCGGCGTGGTGTTCGATGGTGCCGACTGGCAATTGAGCCTTTCGCCCGAAATGTTCTTCTCGCTGCGCCAGGGCGAGATGACCGCGCGCCCGATGAAGGGCACGCGCCCGCGCGAAGCCGATCCCGCGCGCGATGCCGAGGCTGCGGAACAGCTGCGCAGCTCGGAAAAGGACCGCGCGGAAAACCTGATGATCGTCGATCTGCTGCGCAACGATCTGGCGCGCGTCGCGGTGCCCGGCAGCGTGCGCGTGACCGATCTGTTCCGCATCGAAAGCTATCCCAGCGTCCACCAGATGACCTCGACCGTACGCGCGGGCCTGGCGCCGGGCCGCGATGCGATCGACATCATTCGCGCGATCTATCCCTGCGGATCGATCACCGGCGCGCCAAAGATCCGTGCGATGGAATTGCTGCACGCAATCGAGGCGAGGCCGCGCGGCATCTATTGCGGATCGATCGGCCGGATCGACCCGCATCGCGAAGGCCAGCCGGGTGACGCCGCTTTCAATGTCGCAATTCGCACCTTGCATCTTGCCGCCGATGCGCAAAAGGTCAGCCTTGGGCTGGGATCGGGGGTGGTCGCGGATTCCGGCGCAGCAGACGAATGGCGCGAATGTCTGGTCAAGGGGGCGTTCTTGAAGGCGGCGACAGGATTGCAGGCAAGGGCGGGGCGGTTCGATCTCATCGAGACCATGGGATTTGATCCTGCGAGCGGCATCGTCCGGCTGGAACTGCATCTGGAGCGGATGAAGGCGAGCGCGGCGGCGCTGGGATTCTCGTTCGACCGGCACGCCGTGCGCAACGCGCTCAACCATGCCTGCTTCTTTCTGGAGGTGCCCACGCGCATCCGGCTGCTGCTCGCCGCCACCGGCGATACCGCGATTGAGATGCGCCCGATGCCCGCACCGCTGGGCGAGCCGCTGAAGGTGGCGCTACGGCCGATGGCGCTGGCTGCCGACGATCTGCGGCTGGCGCACAAGACGACCGACCGGGATTGCTATGACGCTCCCCGTCGCGAGGCTGCAGCGCAGCAGGGCGCGGACGAGGTGTTGTTCACCGATGCTGGCGGCGCGCTGACCGAGGGGAGCTTTACCAGCCTGTTCGTCGAGCGCGACGGTCGGCTGCTCACCCCATCACTTGTCCAGGGCCTGCTGCCCGGCGTGCTCAGGCGCGAGCTGATCGAGCAGGGCAGGGCGGTGGAGGCGCGGCTGGTGCCCGGCGACCTGACAGACGGCTTCTGGCTGGGCAATTCGCTGCGCGGGCTGATGCGGGCGCGGCTGATCGGTTGACCGCTGGGTCACCTGATCGACCTCCATCCGACGTTCGCCGAAAAGCTGAACCATCGCCTATGCCGTGGTTCACAGCGCGTACAGCCGATTCAGGCACATTGCGTGCACCCCAAGCAGAACTATCCACGGTGCTGCTTGATTCGCCCGTCGGGGGCACCAGATGGTCCTTCCGATGTAACCCCGCAGGCCATTCCCCCGAACCGGGCCTGCGGACACATGACAAGAGACGAACCATGACTACTATCCTCAAGTCGGATCTGTTCCGCAATTTCCTGGGCGGTTTTGCCATCGGCGCGATCGCGATGTTCGTGCTGCTGCCCGAAGACGGCCGTGCCGAAAGCGCGCGGCCCGCTATCGAGAGTTCGATCCTGAAATGAACCTGCCTTCGCGTCTTCTCCCCATCCTGGCCGGCATCGGCCTGTTCGGCGCGGCCCTGACCGTGCTGGAGCCCGCTGCCCTGGCTGCGGAAGAGGCGAAGATCATCCCGGCGCCGAAGCTCAAGGCAGCCGAATCGGGCAAGCAGGCGGTCGCGATTTTTGCCGGCGGCTGCTTCTGGGGCGTCGAGGGCGTGTTCAGCCATATCAAGGGCGTGAATAGCGCCGTCTCCGGTTATCATGGCGGCGGCAAGGCTAATGCGACCTATGACGAGGTGTCGAGCGGCAGCACGCGCCATGCCGAGGCGGTCCGCGTGGTCTATGATCCTGCGCAGGTCAGCTATGGCCAGCTGCTGCAGGTCTTCTTTTCGGTGGTCGCTGATCCCACGACGCTGAACCGTCAGGGACCCGATAGCGGCACCCAATATCGCACCGCATTGGTGCCGGTAAGCAAGTCGCAGTCGCAGGTGGCGCGCGCCTATATTGCAGAGCTCGACAAGTCGGGGGCGTGGAAACGCAAGATCGTCACGGCGGTCGAGCCGTACAAGGCCTTCTATCCGGCTGAAACCTATCACCAGGACTTCATGTTCAAGAATCCGGCTCACCCTTATATCGTCCGTTGGGATGCGGTGAAGGTGAGCAATCTCAAGCGGACCTTCCCGGCACTCTTTATTGCCAAGCCCGTGCGCGGCTGAGCCCGGTCGGGCCATTGCAACCTGCGGGCGGGATGCGTAGATAAGCGCCATGTCGACCGTCACAGACCAGGCCCACAAGCATCACGAGCACGAGGGCGAAGACCTTGCCGTCGCCGCGCGGCGTTCGCTCGAAGCTGCGGGCGAGCAGTGGACCGAGATGCGCGAGTCGATCTTTGCCGCCCTGGCCGAGATCGAAAAGCCGGCATCGGCCTATGACATTGCCGATTCCGTCAGCCGCAAGCGCGGCAAGCGGGTGGCGCCCAACTCCGTCTATCGCATTCTCGACCTGTTCGTGCGCACCAATCTTGCGCGCCGGGTAGAGAGCATCAACGCCTATATCGCCAATTCGCACCCGGGATGCGTGCACGATTGCATATTCCTGGTGTGCGATTCCTGCGGAAACGCGACGCATATCGATGATGATGGGCTGTCGCGCAGCGTTCGCAGGACGGCAGAATCGGCGGGCTATGTCGATATACGCCCGGTCATAGAGGTGCGCGGACGCTGCGCAGCCTGTGACTGAAATCCGCGTTTGCGGAACTGTCCAAAAAACTTTACACTCCAGACCGTCATCCGGGTCGATCATTCGACAGAACCCAAAAATGGGTCTAGGATTCGCGGTTGAAAGGGAATTCAATGACCAATCTGCCCGAAACGCCATTGCTGGACACCGTCAAGACCCCGGCAGACCTGCGTCAGCTGAAACCGACCCAATTGCGCCAGTTGGCCGACGAACTGCGCCAGGAAGTGATTTCGGCGGTATCGGTCACCGGCGGGCATCTGGGCGCGGGCCTCGGCGTGGTCGAACTGACCACCGCGATCCATTATGTATTCGACACCCCGAACGATCGCCTGATCTGGGACGTTGGCCACCAGTGTTATCCGCACAAGATCCTGACCGGCAGACGCGACCGCATCCGCACGCTGCGCACCGGCGGGGGGCTGTCGGGCTTCACCAAGCGTAGCGAGAGCGAATATGATCCCTTCGGCGCGGCGCACAGCTCGACCTCGATCTCGGCCGCGCTCGGCTTTGCCACTGCCAACCAGATGAGCGGCGCGCCCGGCAAGGCGATCGCAGTGATCGGCGATGGCGCGATGAGCGCCGGCATGGCCTATGAGGCGATGAACAATGCCGAACGCGCGGGCAACCGGCTGGTCGTCATCCTCAACGACAACGACATGTCGATCGCGCCGCCGGTGGGCGGGCTTTCGGGCTATCTTGCACGCATCGTCTCGAGCCGCGAATTCCTGGGCGTCCGCGAAGCGCTGAAGCGGCTCGCGCGCAAGCTGCCGCGCAGCCTGCACCAGGCCGCGCGCAAGACCGACGAATATGCCCGCGGCATGGCGATGGGCGGCACCTTGTTCGAGGAACTGGGCTTCTATTATGTCGGCCCGATCGACGGGCACAATCTCGACCAGCTCGTGCCAGTGCTCGAGAATATCCGCGACGCCGCCGAAGGGCCGTGCCTGGTCCATGTCGTGACGCAGAAGGGCAAGGGCTATGCCCCGGCCGAAGCTGCAGCGGACAAATATCATGGCGTCGCCAAGTTCGATGTCGTCACCGGCAAGCAGGACAAGGCTGCGGCTGGCCCGCCGGCCTATCAGAACGTGTTCGGCGAAACGCTGGCCAAGCTGGCGGAGACCGACCCCACGATCTGCGCGATCACCGCCGCAATGCCCTCGGGCACCGGCGTCGACAAGTTCGCGCAGGCGCATCCGGACCGCAGCTTCGATGTCGGCATTGCCGAGCAGCATGCGGTGACCTTCGCCGCGGGGCTTGCCGCACAGGGCATGCGCCCGTTCTGCGCGATCTACTCTACCTTCCTGCAGCGCGCCTATGACCAGGTGGTCCACGATGTCGCCATCCAGAACCTGCCGGTGCGCTTCGCGATTGACCGCGCCGGGCTGGTCGGGGCGGATGGTTCGACCCATGCCGGATCGTTCGACATCACCTATCTTGCCACGCTGCCCAACATGGTGGTGATGGCCCCCGCTGACGAAGCGGAACTGGTGCACATGACCTATACCGCCGCCTGCCACGACAGCGGCCCGATCGCCTTCCGCTATCCGCGCGGCAATGGCGTGGGCGTCGCCCTGCCGGAGGTTCCCGAGCGGCTCGAGATCGGCAAGGGCCGCATCGTGCGCGAAGGCAAGAAGGTCGCGATCCTCTCGCTCGGCACGCGCCTCGCCGAGGCGCAGAAGGCCGCCGACGTGCTCGACGCCAAGGGTCTTTCGACGACGGTCGCCGACTTGCGCTTTGCCAAGCCGCTCGACGAGGAGATGATCCGCAAGCTGCTCGCCACCCACGAGGTGTGCGTGACGGTGGAAGAGGGCGCGATCGGGGGCCTCGGCGCGCATGTGCTGACCATGGCGTCGGACGAGGGCCTGATCGATGCGGGCCTCAAGCTGCGCACGCTGCGCCTGCCCGACGTGTTCCAGGACCAGGACAAGCCCGAAAAGCAATATGCCGAAGCCGGGCTCGATGCCGACGGTATCGTGGAGACCGTGCTCAAGGCACTGCGCCACAACAGCGCCGGCGTCTCGGTGGTGGGGGATGGCGCGCGGGCCTGATCCCGATCCCATCTCGGCTCCAGAAACAAGAAAGCCCGGCGAATCTGACGATTCGCCGGGCTTTCTTGTAACCTGTCTGCGCGCTTATTGCGGCGGAACGGCAGCCTTGGCATCCTGGCCGTCGCCCTCGGGCGCGGCGACGATGTCGCGGGTGGTGGCACCCTTGTCGGTGGTCTGCGTCTTGGGATCGCCGACCTGCGAACGGATGGCGGCATCGGGCGTGCCGGCGCGGTTCAGGGCGGCGCCCTCGACACCGCTGCGCGGCTGCGGGCCGCCGAACAGCGCATCGAGCGCCTGCTGGCTGGCAGAGACCGACTGCGGACGTGCCGCGCCGGGGGTCGGCGGGGTCAGCGAGAAATCGGGTGGGATCACAAGCGGCGCCTGGCGCGAGACGGCGAACTCGTCCGGCCGGTCGCGGTTGAAGATGCCGCCGCTCGATCCGCAGGCCGAAAGCGCCGCGGCTGCGAGGGAAACACCGGCGATCAGGGCAAGTTTGCGCCCGGAATTAAGCATCATAATTCTCCGTCTTGGCAGCCGTAGCTTCTCCGCTAGGCCCGCCAGCCTGAACCCCCGATTTAGGGCCTTCAGATTTCGCGGCTTTGTCGCCGATTATCAGAACGCGGGCAAGCAATAACAGCACGCCGATGGTGATCGCGGCATCCGCGATGTTGAAGATCATGAACGGCCGGAAGGCGCCGAAATGCAGGTCCGCATAGTCGACGACATAGCCCAGCCGCGCGCGATCGATGATATTGCCGAGCGCCCCGCCCAGGATCATGCCCAGCGCCAGGATGTCGCCGCGCGCGCGCTCCTTGAACATCCACAGCAACACGATGGTGGCGATGATGCCGGTCAGCACGACGAGCATCCAGCGCGCGGTTTCGGTCTCTGCGGTGAGAAAGCCCATCGAGACGCCACGATTTTCCGCCCAGGTGAGGTTGAAGAACGGCGTGATCTCGATCTGCAACCGGCTGCTGAGCGCGAGCGGGCCCGCGACGATGAACTTGGCGAGCTGGTCGATAACGAGAATGGCAAGCGCCAGGACAACGCCCTCGGTGCGAAAGCGGGTGAGGGTCATGCTGTTGCTCCCGCATGCGCCAACCCGTCATGCTGAACTCGTTTCAGCATCCATCGTGCCCCAGCAGCCGAAGCCGTGTGGGGAGAAATGGACCCTGAAACAAGTTCAGGGTGACGGGATACGACCGGCTGCACCATCACGCCAGCATCTCCGAGCAACGACCGCACAGCGCGCCGTCTTCAGTCACCTCGGGCAGATGCCGCCAGCAGCGGCCACATTTGTGGTGGCTGGTGCGGGTGACGCTGATCGTCTCGCCGCCAGTCGTCGAAACATCGGCGGTGATGAAAAGTTCTGCCAGCTCGGTGGCGCTAAGCTGTCCATCCGGCACGGCATCGGCTGCGATCTTGACTTCTGCCTCCAGGCTCGAGCGGATGACCTTGTCGCGGCGGAACGGCTCGATCGCGCCGGTCACGCTGTCCTTGAGGTCGCGCAAGCGGCTCCAGCGCCCCATCAGTTCGCCGCCATCGCCCAGCTCGGGCAGTTCCGGCCATTCCAGCAGGTGCACGCTGCCTGCATCCGGGTAGCGCGTACCCCATACCTCTTCGGCGGTGAACACCAGCACCGGCGCAGCATAGCGGACCAGGGCCTCGAACAGCACATTGAGCACGGTGCGATAGGCGCGGCGCTTGAGCGTGCCTTGTGGGGCCGCCGGGCCGATATCACAGTACAAGCAATCCTTGCGGATATCGAAGAAGAAGGCCGACAGGTCGTTGTTCGCGAAATCGGCCAGCGTGCGGACATAGGTGTTGTAGTCGAAATCCTCGACCGCCTTCCGCAGCTTCGCGTCCATGTCGGCGAGCAGGTGCAGCACATAGCGCTCGAGCTCGGGCATGTCCTCGACTGCGACCTTCTCGCTGTCCTCGAACCCGGCGAGCGCGCCGAGCAGGTAGCGGAAGGTGTTGCGCAGCTTGCGATACTGGTCGGACACGCCGGCGAGGATTTCCTTGCCGATCCGGTGATCCTCGGTGAAATCGACCGACAGCGCCCAGAGCCGCAGGATGTCCGCGCCCGAATCCTTGATCAGCGTCAGCGGATCGATGGTGTTGCCGAGCGACTTGGACATTTTCATGCCCTTGGCGTCCATGGTGAAGCCGTGGGTCAGCACCGCCTTGTACGGCGCGCGGCCGCGCGTGCCGCAGCTCTGCAACAGGCTGGACTGGAACCAGCCGCGATGCTGGTCCGATCCTTCGAGATACAGGTCAGCGGGGCTCTGCAGGTCGGGCCATTTGCCGCTTTCCAGCACGAAGGCATGGGTGCAGCCGCTGTCGAACCAGACATCGAGAATGTCGGTGACGCGCTCATAGTCCGCCGGATCATAATCCGGGCCGAGCAGGGCAGGGGCGTCGGCCTCGTTCCAGCCGTCCACCCCGCGTTCGCGGATCGCCGCGACGATGCGCGCATTGACCGCAGCGTCCTTCAGATACTGGCCGGTCTTGCGATTGACGAACAGCGTGATCGGCACGCCCCAGGCGCGCTGGCGGCTGATCACCCAGTCTGGGCGACCCTCGACCATCGACCGGATGCGGTTCTCGCCCTTGGCGGGCACCCAGCGGGTGTCGCTGATCGCCTGAAGCGCGGTTCCGCGCAGCGTGTCGCCCGTCGCCAGCGGCGTATCCATCGGGATGAACCATTGCGGGGTGCAGCGGAAGATCACGCGCGCCTTGGAGCGCCAGCTGTGCGGATAGCTGTGCTGGAAGGCACCTGCCGAAAGCAGCGCTCCTGCGGCGCGCAGGTCCTCGCAGATCGGGCCGTCCGGCGCGTTGAACTTGGGATTGATCACCGACATCCGCCGCTCGTCCGCGCCGCCGAGCCAGGCCCAGTCGTCGCGATAGCGTCCGTCGCTCTCGACCGCGAACACCGGCTCCAGCCCGTGCGCCTTGCACAGGTCGAAATCGTCCTCGCCATGGTCGGGCGCCATATGGACAAGACCCGTACCCGCATCGGTGGTAACGAAATCGCCGGGCAGGAAGGGGCGCGGCTTGGCGAAAAACCCGCCGAGGGCGTGCATCGGGTGGCGGGCGGTGGCTCCGGCGAGGTCGGAGCCCGTATAAATCTCGCGCTTCCTTCCGGTCATTTGTGCGCCCAAGGACACTATCGACGGATTGATTGCACGTGATCCAGAGAAGTCTATTTTGGACAGCGTCGCATTCAGTCTGGCGATAAAGCTGTCAACGAGGCTGGAAGCGACAAGAAACGGACGTGAGAGAACCAACCCGTTTTCCGCCGCAATGCGCTCGGCATCGATTGTGCCAGCTTGGGGGGCATTTCCGTCGTCTGTCAGTGCGTCTAGACACAAATATAGCAGTGTATACTCAACCTCCGGCCCATAAGCGAGCGCCTGGTTCACCGGGATCGTCCAGGGCGTGGTCGTCCAGATCACCGCATAGGCACCGACCAACTCGGGCGCATTGGGCGCGTCGACGATCTCGAACGCGACATCGATCTGCGTGCTCGTGACGTCCTGATATTCGACCTCGGCCTCGGCGAGCGCGGTCTTTTCCACCGGCGACCACATCACCGGCTTGGCCCCGCGATAGAGCTGGCCGCTTTCGGCGAACTTCATCAGCTCCTGCACGATCGTCGCCTCGGCGGCGAAGTCCATCGTCAGGTACGGATTGTCCCAGTCGCCGTTGATGCCCAGGCGCTTGAGCTGCTCGCGCTGGGTATCGACCCAGTGCTGCGCATAGGCGCGGCATTCGGCGCGGAACGCTACGGGGTCGACCTCGTCCTTGTTCAGCTTCTTCTTGCGATATTGTTCCTCGACCTTCCACTCGATCGGCAGACCGTGGCAGTCCCAGCCGGGAACGTACGGCGCGTCCTTGCCAAGTAGCGACTGGGTGCGGCAGACCATGTCCTTGAGGATATGGTTGAGCGCATGGCCGATATGCATGTCGCCATTCGCATAGGGCGGGCCATCGTGCAGGATGAACTTTTCGCGGCCGCGGCGCGCATCGCGCAGCTGCTTGTAGAGGTCCTGTTCCTGCCAGCGCGCCAAAATCGCCGGTTCCTTCTGGGCGAGCCCGGCCTTCATCGGAAAGTCGGTCTGCGGCAAAAAGACGGTGTCTTTATAGTCGGCGGCGGTGCTGGCGGATTGGTCGGTCATAGTGGCTGGCGCTTACGGCGCGGCGGCGTTTCAGGCAAGCAATTCCCGCGCGCGGTCACAGTCGGCATCGATCTGGCGCTTGAGTTCGTCCCAATCGGCGAACTTCGCTTCGGGCCGGATGAAATGGCGCAGCGCCACCTCGATCGTCTGGCCGTACAGGTCTTCGGAAAAATCGAAGAAATGCGGCTCGAGCAATTCCTTGGGCGGATCGAATTGCGGGCGGATGCCCAGGTTCGCCGCGCCCTTCAGCACCCGGCCGTCGGGCAGATGCCCGGTCACCGCATAGACCCCGTATTTCGGGCGCAAATAGCTGCCCATGTCGAGATTGGCGGTGGGAAAGCCGAGCAGCCGTCCGTTCTTGTCGCCATGCTGGACAATGCCCTGCACCGCGAAGGGCCGGGTCATCAGCCGCTCGGCCTCATCGGGGCGGCCCTCGGTCAGGCACTGCCGGATGCGGCTCGACGAGATCACGACGTCATCGGTGCTCACCGGGCCGACCGCTTCGCTGCGCAGGCCGAGCAAAGCGCCAAGATCGCGCAGCACCTGGATATTGCCGCCACGGCCCTTGCCGAAGGTGAAATCCTCGCCGGTCACCACGCCAACCGCGCCGAAGCGTTCGATCAGCAGATCGGCGATGAAGCTTTCCGCACGGGTTTCGGCCAATGTCTTGTCGAAGGCGAAGACCAGCATTGCGTCCGCGCCGGCATCAGCGAACAGGCGCTGGCGCTGATCGAGGCTGGTGAGGCGGAAGGGCGGGGTGTCGGGCTTGAAATAGCGCACCGGGTGCGGATCGAAGGTAGCGATGATCGCGGGGCGGCCTTCGCCCTTCGCCCAGCGGATGGCGCGTCCGGCCACGGCCTGATGACCGGCATGAAAGCCGTCAAAATTGCCCAGCGCGATGATGCCCCCGCGCAAACTGTCCGGCAGCCGCTCGCTGCCCTCCACCCTCAACATGTGCGCCCTATAGGCCCTTGCCCGGCAGGGGTTCAATGCCCTGTTTGAGGATGCGCAGCGTATTGCCGCCCATCACCGCGCGGATTTCCGACTCGGTAAAGCCGATGTCCATCAGCGCCTGCGTCACCTGCACGATCTGGCTGGTATCGAAGCGCGTCGTCACCGCGCCGTCGAAATCGCTGCCGAGCGCGACATGCTCGATACCGACGAGGTCGCGCACGTGCTTGATCGACCTGGCGATCATCTTCGGATCGGTCGAGCAGATCGCGCCGTCCCAGTACCCGATGCCGATGATGCCGCCGGTCGCGGCGACGGCGCGGATCTCGGAGTCGGACAGGTTGCGATTGACGCCGCACACCGCCTGCACGCCGCCATGGCTGGAGACGACGGGGCGACGCGCCATTGCCAGGATATCGGCGACTGTCTTGTGGCTCGAATGCGCGATATCGACGATGATGCCCTTCGCCTCCATCGCACGCACCATCCTGCGACCGAACGGGGTCAGCCCGCCCTTGCGCTCCCCGTGCATCGATCCGGCGAGCTCGTTGTCGAAGAAATGCACCAGTCCCGCCATGCGCATGCCGACGCTATAGAGCCGGTCGAGATTCTCCGCCTTGCCCTCGAGATTCTGCAACCCCTCGACCGAATAGAGCGCGCCGGTCACCTGCTTGCCCGCAGCGCGCGCCGCGAGGAGCTTGTCGATATCGGCAGGCTTGCGGACCAGCATCAGCCTGCCGCCGGAATCCTTGGCCGCCGTTTCGAGCCGCTGGCCATGCCACATCGAGCGTTCGTGCACCGAGAACCAGGTCCGCACCGGCTGCAGCTGCGCCATGGCGAGCAGGGTGATATTGTCGGTATCGGCCGAGTTGCTGTCGTAGTTCTGCCCCTTGGGCGTCTTGGAGACCGACGAGAAGACCTGCAGCGCGACATTGCCCGCCTCGAGCCGGGGCAGGTCGATCTGGCCGCGGCTCGCCTTGTCGAGCAGGTCGCGCTTCCACAGCAGGGTGTCGCCGTGCAGGTCGGCAATCTGCAGCGTCGCGTGCAGCGCCTTCGCATCGGCGCGGATGGTCGGCAGCGGTTCGTCGGTGACGACGTTCGTCTGCTTTTCGAACAGCCCGGGCAGCACGGTGACGGTGAAGATCAGCCCTGCGACGACGAGCAGGACCAGCCCCAGCAGAAGCTTGCGGATCACCGCCGCACCAAGGTTACGAAACTGAACGCAGGGCGGTCGCGATGCTCGGGATCGGCGGGATGATCGGTGCGTGCGCTTTCCTGCCAGATTTCCGCGTCGAAGGCCGGCATGTGCGTGTCGCCGGGCACGTCGGCATGCACCTCGGTCAGCTCGATACGGTCGGCGTGCGGCAGGAACAGGGTGAAGATTTCAGCGCCGCCGATCACCGCGACATGCGGCGCATTGGCCGCTGCAATGGCTTCGTCCATGCTGTGCACGACCTCCGCGCCATCCTCCGCCCAGTCCTCATCGCGGGTGAGCACGATATGGCGACGACCGGGCAGCAGGCCGGGCAGGCTGTCGAAGGTCTTGCGGCCCATGATCATCGGCCGGCCCTGAGTCAGCGCCTTGAAATGGCGAAGGTCCATCGGCAGGTGCCAGGGCAGGGTGCCGTTCGCGCCGATCACGCCATTGCGCGCGCGGGCGAGGACCAGAAAGATCTCGGGATGGTTCATGATTCCGCCCCTGAAGGTTCCAGCGTGATGCGTGTCACGTGCCCCATCTTGCGACCGGGAAGCGCGCGGTGCTTGCCATAGAGGTGCAGATGGTTGGCGGGATCGGCGAGCAGCTCGGGCCAGCCATGCGCCGCCTCGCCGATCAAGTTGCGCATTTCGGCGCGATCGCAGGCAAGCGCGGTCTCGCCCAGCGGCAGGCCACAGATCGCGCGGATATGGTTCTCGAACTGGCTGGTGAACGCACCCTCGATCGTCCAGTGGCCGCTATTGTGCACGCGCGGGGCCATTTCGTTGAACACCGGGCCGTTGCCTGTGGCGAAGAATTCCAGCGTCAGCACGCCGACATAATCGAGCTTTTCCGCGACCTTGGCAGCAAGCTGGCGCGCGGCGGGCACCTGCGCCTGGATCGCCGCGCTGGCAGGAACGCTCGACAGGTCGAGAATCCCTGCGACATGGACATTCTCGGCGCTGTCCCAGAAGCGGATCTCGCCCTGGGGCGAGCGCGCGAGGATGACCGAGAATTCGGCATCGAAGGTCACGAAACCCTCGATGATCGCCGGAACACCGCCAGCCTCATGCCAGCGCGCGACCGGATCGTCGCCGGGCATCACGCGCGCCTGGCCCTTGCCGTCATAACCCATGCGGTTGGACTTGATGATGGCAGGCGTGCCCGCAACCTGCATCGCGGCGGCGACGTCCGCCTCGGTCTCGGCAAAGCCGAACGGTGCGGTGCGTCCGCCGAGTTCGGCGACGAAGCGCTTCTCGTCGATCCGGCTCTGCGCGACCTCGAGCGCCCGCGGCGAGGGGCGCAAGGGAACCAGGTCCGCGATGCCATCGAGCGGCGCGACCGGCACATTCTCCCATTCATAGGTCACGACGTCACAGGCCTCGGCGAAGCTGGCGAGCGCGGCGCTGTCCGAATAGTCGGCGCTGGTGGTCTCGGCCGAGACCTCGCCCGCCGGGCTGGTCGTCTCGGGCGCGAAGACATGGCAGCGATAGCCGAGCTGCGCGGCGGCAAGACTGAGCATCCGCCCGAGCTGCCCTCCGCCCATGATGCCGATGGTGCTGCCGGGAGGGATCATGTCGCTCATGCCGGACGTTCGCCCACCGAATCGCTCTGCGCCGCGCGCCAGGCATCGAGCCTTTCGGCCAGCACGGGATCATGGAGCGCCAGGATCGAGGCGGCGAGCAGCCCGGCATTCTTCGCGCCAGCAGGCCCTATGGCCAGCGTGCCCACCGGAATGCCGCCGGGCATCTGGACGATCGACAACAGGCTGTCCATGCCGCTGAGCGCCTTGCTCTGCACCGGCACGCCGAGCACGGGCAGCCGGGTCATGCTGGCGACCATGCCGGGCAGATGCGCCGCGCCGCCTGCTCCCGCGATGATGACCTGAAAGCCCGAATCGACCGCCGTCTTGGCGAAGTTTACTAGCCGGTCGGGGGTGCGATGGGCCGAGACTATGCGGCATTCATGCGCCACACCGAGCTCGTCGAGCACCGCTGCGGCGCCCGACATGGTGTCCCAGTCCGACTGGCTGCCCATGATGATGGCGACACGGGGCGCTCCGGCGGTCTGGCGGTCGGGCGTTTCAAGTGGCTCGGCCACGCATGTCTCTCCGCGTAATTGCTGGTCTCGCCAGGGTCTTAAAGGCAAAGCCTGAGACCCGCAATCACCCTGCACGCGAAAAGCATCGAGCCGCGCCTGGGCGCGCGATTGTCCCGCTTGTGCACAGATTATACATGGTGAATGTGATTTAAATCATGCCTGGCTTGGCCTTGCTTGCTATGCCGGAGGTTCAAGGGACCGCGCCGGGGATAGTTGCAGGCACAAAGATGAAGATGACCGATGTGCAAGGCGGCCCGGGTGGACAACCACCCCAGGCTGACGTGGCGTTGAGCCACGAGCAGCTCGCCCTGTTGTGCGCTGACCTCAAGCACCAGAATGCGCTGCTGATCGCCCGCGTGCGCCAGCTCGAGGACGAGATCTGCCGCGATACGCTGACCCCATTGTTCAACCGCCGCTATTTCGAGCAGGCGGTGGCGAGCGCGATCGCGCATTGCCAGCGTTACCAGAGCCGTGCGGCCCTGCTGTTCGTCGATGTCGACGACCTGAAGCTGATCAACGACACTTTCGGCCACGCGGCCGGCGACGAGGCGCTGCGCTGCGTCGCAAGGGTGCTGCTCGACAATGTCCGTTCGACCGATGTCGTCGCGCGGATCGGCGGGGACGAATTTGCCCTGATCCTGGGCGCGATCGGCGAAGGCGATGTCGAGCACAAGGTCGCGCAGCTGACCGCCGGGATCGCGGCCTGCCGTGTCGGCCATGGCGAGGCGGCAAGCAGCCTGTCGGCGACCTTCGGCCATGCCTTCATCCACCCCGATGACGAGGCGGAAAAGGTGCTGGCGCGGGCCGACGACCATATGTACCGGCTGAAGCGGACGCGCGCGACCGCGCGCTGAACCTCCTCCGGTCGTCCTCCGGTCGTCCACGCGGACATTTGCCGTGTCTTAAACCTTTTGCTTTACCGGGTTTTACATGCGCCCGTGGCAAAAGATCCTTCTCGCAATCGCGTTCAGCGTCGTCGCCACGCTTGTGGCGCTGGAAACGCTGGTCCTCGCGACGGGCGAGCCGATCGAATTCATCTACTGGGCCTTTGGCATCATCTGCCCGATCTTCGTCTCGGCGCCGACCAGCTATGTGCTGGTTCGTCAGGCCGAGGCAAACCGGCGGCTCAATCTCGAACTGCTGGTGGCGCAGCGCGAGCTTCTCACGCGGGCGGACCGCGATCACCTGACCGATGTGCTCAGCCGTGCCGCCTTTTACCGCCATGCCGCTGCCTATGCGGGCGACGCGCCGGCGAGCGTGCTGCTGGTCGATATCGACCATTTCAAGGCGATCAACGATGGCCATGGACATGCGCTTGGCGACGCCGCGCTGAGGCTGGTCGCATCGACGCTGCAGGCGGCCCTGCGACCCGACGATCTTCTCGGCCGGGTCGGCGGCGAGGAATTCGCGGTGCTGCTGAGTGAAATGCCGTTGCCGCTGGCGCTGGCGATCGCCGAGCGGGCCCGCGGCGCCATCGCCGGATTGTGCATGCGATCGGCAGATGGCTCGCGGGTCGGCCTTTCGATCTCGATCGGCGTGGCAAGCTATGATGCAGGAGCTTCGCTCGACGCTGCGCTCGCGCAGGCGGATGAAGCCATGTACCGCGCCAAGCGCGAGGGACGCAATCGCGTGATGGTTGCCCATTGAAGCGATGCTTGCCGACCTGGTCATCGCGACCTGAGTGGCGGATGATTGCAAGCTTATCGGACCCTTATCGGTGCTTCGGACCAAGTCAGGGCGCATTTGGTTAGTCTTAAACTTTCCAGATTAACCGGCTTTCCATGAGCCCGCTCAAGAAAATCCTGTTCTGTGTCGCGTTTGGCGTCCTGGTGACTTTGGTTGGTCTAGAGGCGATGGTGCATGCGCTGCACGAAAGTGTCGATTGGCCGTTCTGGGTCTTTGCTGTTGTATCGCCCGCTGCCGTTACGGCAACCATCAGCATCGTGCTGGTGCGACAGATCGAGGCCAATGGCCAGCTCGCTGCGCAATTGCTCGACATGCAGACGGATCTGCTGATCCGGGCCGATCGGGATGCGCTGACCGGGGTGATCAATCGCGCAGCCTTTTATCGCGATGCTGCTGCCTATTCCGACGAGGCTCCCGCCTGCGTGCTGCTGGCCGATATAGACCATTTCAAGGCGATCAACGACGAGCATGGCCATGCTGCCGGGGATGAGGCGCTGAAGCTGGTGGCATCGACTCTGCAGGCGGCGCTGCGACCCGACGATCTGCTGGGGCGCGTCGGCGGCGAGGAATTCGCGATGCTGTTGTGCGGCCTGCCGTTCGGGCTGGGCATGACGATCGCCGAACGCGCTCGCGGTGCCATTGATGCGCTGGATTTCCGATCGCCCGAGGGGGAACCGATTGCGCTGTCGATCTCGGTCGGGGTTGCGCCCTATCGTGCCGGCTGGTCGCTCGACAATGCGCTCGCGCAGGCCGACGCGGCGATGTACGGCGCGAAGCGGAGCGGTCGCAACCGGGTGCATGCGGCGGCGTGACATCCGGCACCGCCTGCAAGGTTGCAACCTGTTGATTGCGCTGCAATGTTGATCCCTCGAGACAAGAGGGGTTTGCCATGAAGATGAAGTTGCTGGGCGCGCTGATGGGCTGTGCCATGCTTGCGATGCCGGCGATTGCGCAGCCGGGACCGCCCCAGGCCGCGCCGGCGGTCGATTATGCGGTCCAGCTGCAGCAGGGCGATGTCATCCTGAAGGATTTCCGCTTCGGCACCGGCGAGGTGCTGCCCGAATTGCGCATGCATTATGCGACGCTCGGCACGCCGAAGCGCGACGCGAAAGGCCGTGTCACCAATGCGGTCATGGTGCTGCATGGGACCGGCGGTACCGGGCTGCAGTTCCTGCAACCGCAATTCGCCCAGGAGCTGTTCGGGCCCGGCCAGCCGCTCGATATCACCAAATACTACATCATCCTTCCCGACAATATCGGGCACGGCAAATCGTCCAAGCCCTCGGACGGGCTCAGGATGCGCTTTCCCGCCTATGATTATACCGACATGGTCCGGGCGCAGCGGCAGATGCTGGTCGAAGGGCTCAAGGTCGATCACCTGCGCCTGATCATGGGCACCTCGATGGGCTGCATGCACGGCTTTGTCTGGGGCCAGGTCGATCCGGGCTTTGTCCAGGCGATGATGCCGATGGCGTGCCTGCCGATGCCGATTGCCGGGCATAACCGCATGTGGCGCAAGGCCTCGATCGAGGGCATCAAGTCCGACCCCGCCTGGCAGGGCGGCAATTACACCAGCCCGCCGGTCATGGGCCTGCGCGTCGCCGCCAGCCTGTTGCAGGTTGCTGGCTTCGCGCCGCTCTATCTGCAAAAGGCCTATGGCACGCGCGATGCGGCCGATGCCTATATCACGCAGCGGATCGAGGCTTCCATGAAGGGCATCGACGCCAATGACATCATCTACCAGATCGAATCCTCGCGGAATTACGACCCTTCGAAGACGATCGAGAAGATGACCATGCCGGTCACCTGGATCAACTCGTCGGACGATTTCATCAATCCCTGGGACTATGGCGTCGCCGAGGATTTCGGCAAGCGGCTGCCCGATGGCAAGTATCTGCTGATCAAGGCGACCGACGACACGCGCGGGCACAGCACGCACACCTGGGCCAAGTTCTGGAAGGACGAACTGGTGGCGCTGCTCAAGCGCAGCGAGAAGTAGCCGCGCTCAGTCCTTGGGCGCGTAGGTCTGGTCGGCGCTGGGGAAGCTGCGGTCGCTCACTTCCCCGGCATAGCTTTTCACGGCAGTCTCGATGACCTCGGCAAGGTTCTCGTAGCGCTTGACGAAGCGCGCGGTGCGCTCGAACAGGCCCAGCATGTCCTCGGTGACCAGCACCTGGCCGTCGCAGCGCGCCGATGCGCCGATGCCGATGACCACGGCGGACACCGCCTCGGTCACCGCGATCGCGATCGGTTCGACCACGCCCTCGACGACGATGGCGAACGCGCCCGCTTCATCGAGCGCCTGTGCATCGGCGACGATCTTGTCCGCCTCGCTGTCCGACCTTCCGCGTGCGGCATAGCTGCCCAGGATGTTGATCGCCTGCGGGGTGAGTCCGACATGGCCGACCACGGGAATGCCGCGCTCGGTAAGGAACTTGACCGTAGGCGCCATCGCCGCGCCGCCCTCGAGCTTCACCGCCGCCGCGCCAGTCTCCTTGAGCAGACGTGCGGCGCTGGCAAAGGCGATTTCGGGCGAGGCCTCATAGCTGCCGAACGGCATGTCGATCACGACGATGCTGTGATAGCTGCCGCGCACCACCGCCGCGCCATGCGCCGCCATCATCTCGAGCGTCACCGGCACCGTGCTGGGCAGGCCATAGATCACCTGGCCCAGCGAATCGCCGACCAGCAGCATGTCGCAATGCGGATCGAGCAGCTGCGCCATGCGCGCGGTATAGGCGGTCAGCATCACCACCGGCTGCTCGGTGACGCCCGCCTTCTTGCGCCGCTGGATCGCGGGCACGGTCAGGCGCTTCATCGGCGCAGGGGTGGGATTGGCGCGGCTGGTCGAAGTGTCGAGCGTGTAGGTGGTGGACATGGACGCCGGTGTAGCGGCGGCGGGGGCAGGGTGCAAACCTAACCTATGTGCAACGCTTGCTTGCCTTGTGCGTCGGACACGGCGACAAGGCGTTGTTTCTTCTGGCTCGGGTGATTTCAGGCATGCTGCGAATCCTGGTTTTCGCACTGGCGGCGCTTGCCGCTACCGGCACGGCGCTCAGTCTGCTGACCAGCTATCGCTGGTATATCCGCATGTGGGATTTCCCCCGTCTGGGGCTGATGGTGCTCGCGCTGATCGCGCTGGTGCTGGCGATCCCGATCCTGTCCGGCTGGGCGCGCGCCATTGTCGTGGCGGCGATGCTGCTCGTGGTCGGCTGGCAGGGCTTTCGCATCTATCCCTATACGCCGCTCGCCAAGACCGAAGTCGCGCAGGCGGTGATCAACAAGGAGAACTGCATCTCCGCCTTCTCGTTCAACGTGCTGCAGACCAATCGCGACTATCAGCGCACGATCGACCTGATCGACCGCGAGGACCCCGATATCGTGCTGCTGCTCGAAACCGACGAAGGCTGGGAAAAGGCATTGAAGCCGGTGATCGACCGCTATCCGCACCGGCAATCGGCCCCACTGCCGAACCTTTACGGCCTGATCTTCCTGTCGCGGCTGCCGGTCGAGGATGCCGAGATCACCTGGCTGATCGATACCGAGACGCCCTCGGTCTTTGCGACCATCTCGACCGGGGCAGGGGCGAAATTCCGCTATATCGGCCTGCACCCGCGCCCGCCCCAGCCCGGCGAGGATACCGCGAAGCGCGACGCCGAGATCGCGATTGCCGCGCGCCATGCCAAGCTCACCGATCTGCCGGTGCTCGCCATGGGCGATTTCAACGATGTCGCCTGGTCGCGCACCTCACAGATGTTCAAGCGGATCGGCGGCTATCTCGATCCGCGCATCGGGCGCGGGCTCTATGCGACCTTCCCCGCGAACCTGCCCGGCCTGCGCTGGCCGCTCGACCATCTGTTCATGTCGCCCGATTTTACTTTGGTGCAGATGAAGGTGCTGGAAAATGTCGGGTCGGACCATCTCCCCGTCGCGGCCACGGTGTGCCTCGCGCCGCGCGCGGCCAAGGTGCTCAACGACGAGCCCGAAAAGCCCGATGCCGCCGATCGCAAGGACATGATCCTATCGATCCGCGACGGCAAGAAGGCGGCGATCGAAGAGGGCACCGCTTCGGGCGAAAAGGCGCCGAAACCCTGATCAGCGTTTCGCGGCGACCGCCTCGGCGACATTGTCGGAGAACAGCCCGTCGATGCCCGTGGCGAGGAACGCCCTGATCTCCGCGCCGACATTACCGACCGCGACCGGGCTGTCGCCGGCCTTGAAATCGGCGGGCAGGAAATAATTCTCGCGCCGGAAGGTCCAGACATGCACCTTCAGCCCGGCGGCGTGCGCATCTTTGACGATGCTCGACGGCGCGGCCAGCTTTCCGTCGGCGCTGCGCGGAATGACCATCGCCTTTTCAAGACCCACGCCATCGGCATACAGCGCGATTTCGGCCAGACCCTCGGGCGTGCTCATCGCGGCATAGGTCATGCCGGGCTGGTCGGGCGGACCGGCCACGCTCGCCATCAGTTGGATCAGCGGCAGCTTGGTCATGGCATTGAGGCGCTTGAGGTTATCGACCTCGAAGCTCTGGACGAACACCGGATCGTCCGCGCCGTCGTAACCCGCCTTGGTGAGCGTCGCGACCAGGCGCTCCTCGAGCGGCAGGCCAAGCGCGCGGAAATGGCTCGGGTGCTTGGTTTCGGGGTACAGGCCGATGCGCCGCCCCGTCTCCTGCTCGCGCCGCTTCACCAGCGCGATGATCTCGTCGAGCGTCGGCACGTCCCATTGGCCGTCATAGGCGGTGTTGGCTGGGCGCAGCTGCGGCAGACGCTCCTTGGCACGCAGCGTCTTGAGTTCGGCGAGGGTGAAATCCTCGGTGAACCAGCCGGTCAGGCTCTGGCCGTCGATGGTCTTGGTGCGCTTGCGGTCGGCAAATTCGGGGTGCGCGGCGACATCCGTGGTTTCGGAAATCTCGTTCTCGTGCCGCGCGACCAGCACGCCGTCCTTCGTGCTCACCAGATCGGGTTCGATATAATCCGCGCCCTGGTCGATCGCGCGTTCATACGATCCCAGCGTATGCTCGGGCCGCTCGCCGCTCGCGCCGCGATGCGCAATGACGATCGGTCCGTTCGCAGCCATGGCCAGCGCCAGCGCGGCCAGCATCACGCGACGACCTCGACACCCTTCCAGAAGGCGAGCCGGTCGCGGATTTCCTTCGCCGCATCCTTGGGCTCGGGATAATACCAGACCGCGTCGGTGTTGGTCTTGCCGTCGACCTGAAGTGAATAATAGCTCGCGGTCCCCTTCCACGGGCAGAAGCTGGTCGTATCGCTGGGCGTCAGCAGATCAGCGCGCACATGCTCACGAGGGAAATAATGGTTGCGCTCGATGACGACGGTATCGTCGCTCTCGGCAATGACGGTGCCGTTCCAGATGGCCTTGGGCATTTTCGGGTCTCCTCAGCTCGCGATAGTCTCGTCACCCCCGCGAAGGCAGGGGTCCCGCTTTTGCGCCGGGTCAGCGATCATAGCAGGATTCCCGCGTTCGCGGGAATGACGATGATCTATCGACAGGCCCTATACGCCCAAGCTGACAGGCATGTGACAGCCCGGCTCAGCCCAGCGCCGCCGCCCAGTCCTCGGGCTTGAAGCCGACCAGCACGCCGCCGGGATATTCCAGCACCGGGCGCTTGATGAGCGAAGGCTGTTCCACCATCAGCGCGATGGCCCTCGCCCGGTCGATCCCCGCCTTGTCGCCATCGGGCAGCTTGCGGAAGGTGGTGCCCGCCTTGTTGAGCAGCACCTCCCAACCGACCGCATCAGCCCAGGCACCCAGCTTCTCCGCGCTGATCCCGGCCTTCTTGTAGTCATGGAAGTCGTAAGCGATGCCCTGACCCTCGAGCCAGGTCCGCGCCTTCTTCATCGTGTCGCAATTGGGGATACCGTGGATGGTGATCGCGGTCATGGATTCCTCTGGTGTTGTTTCGCTCATGCAGGAAGCGATTCCTTCGCATTGTGTGGTGGCTTGCGATGAAAGCTTTTCATTCTATCGTCAAAAAAGCGATCCTTGCGCAACCGACCCCAAAGCGGACATCAACTTTGTATGCACGAATTACCGTGCTACATTTTCATGATGTGGACGCTCCGTGTGATGAATTTGTTGCTTGCCGCCTATCTCGGAGGCTTGGTCGCCAGCTACCTTATCCTGTTGGCAACTCCCAATGCCATCGCCTCGCCAACTCTTATCGTCTACCCGTTTCAGTTCGCAGCCGGCATTCTTTTGCTTACCCTACCGGGTGCACTCTGGGTTGCCGCGATTTTTCGTATGGCCAAAAATAAATGGTCGGTAGCGCGATCCTACTGCCTCGCGATTTTTTGTGGAGCTTCGATGGGAGGAACCGTTCTCTTGTTTCTTTCTCCGTCTTCGATGTCAGTTTTTGGCGTTGGAGCGTTTTTTGGCTTTATCACAGCATCCGTGTGGGCCAGTCTCAATCGTTACGTCTTGCGGGCCTTCTAAAGTCTCCAAACCACCCAATTTCGGTCTTTGGACGATCCTATCCCCGAAGCTGAAAGCGGTCTTGAAGACGGGCGCCTACTTCTAGAACGCCCCACATCCGCGTAACCAGCGACCGCCGCCCCCGCGCCCCCGCTCACCGTCGCCCGATAAACCCGCGAATATCGCGCGACAATTTGCTGAGGTCGGTCTCGTTCACGTACATCATGTGCCCGGCGTCATAGCGGGTATATTCGATGCGGTCGGTGGGGATGCCGGTGCGGGTGAGCGAATATTCCGCGCCGAAGAAGGGGGTGGCGAAATCGTACCAGCCCTGGGCGACGAGCACGCGCAGCCCGCTATTCTCGCGCAGCGCGCGGCCGATATAGGGCGCGACATTCTTGTAATAGCGCGATTCGCCGCCATTGCCGGGCAGGTCCCAGTCCCAGTCGCGCACGCCGCCGATGGTGACATATTGCCGCTCGGGGCTGAACTTCAGCTCCTGCCGCACATAGGCGTTGAGCGCGGCGGTATAGCTGCCGTCGATGCCGTAGAAGCTGGGATCGTTGTCGGGCTCTTCGCCGGCATTGTCATAATCCTTGCCGGTATAGCGCGCGTCGAGCCGTCCGACGACGAGGCCGCGATCACGCAGCAGCTCCTTGTAGAAGCGGCCCGGCGTCACGCGCAGATCGGCATTTTCCAGATACTGTTCCGACAGCCCGGTATAGCGCGCGAGCTTGGCGCGGATGCGGGCGCGTTCCTCGCCGACCAGCGCGCTGCCCTTCATCAGCGCGGGCAGATATTCGTTGGTGGCAAAGGCGCGCGCCTCCTGCGCCAGCGCATCCGGTCCCGGACCCGAGGCTGCGGGCGTGGTCTTGCCGTGGTACAGCGCGGTCACCGCCATGCTGGGGACCATCAGCACATAGGGCATCTCGTTGCCCGGAACCTCGGCTTGCGCGCCGAAATCGAGAATGGTCGAGATCAGCAGCAGGCCATTGAGCGAGACGTCATTATACGTGCCCTCCAGCTCGTTGGCGACGGCAGCGGTGCGGGTGGTGCCATAGCTTTCGCCGCCCAGGAACTTGGGCGCGTTCCAGCGGCCATTGTCGCTGAGCCACTGGCGGATGAACTGCGCGACCGATTTCGCGTCCTTGGTGACGCCCCAGAATTCCTTGGGATCGGTATCGCCCAATGCGGTTGAGAAGCCGGTGCCGACCGGATCGATGAACACGATATCGGTGACGTCGAGCAGGCTGTCGGGATTGTCGATCAGCCGATAGGGCGGTGCGCCATCGTCGCGGCCATCGCTGGGGATGGCGACGCGCTTGGGGCCGAACGCGCCCATATGCAGCCAGAGCGAGCCGGAGCCCGGACCGCCGTTGAACAGGAAGGTCACCGGGCGGTTGGGTTCGGGCGCGTCCTTGACATAGCTGACCGAGAAGATGCGCGCGCGCGGATTGCCCTTGTCGTCTTTCAGGAACGTGTCGCTCGCGGTGGCAGTATAGGCGACGCGCTGCCCCCCGAACGTGCCGCTGTGCTTGGTCACCGAGACCATCGGTTCGACCCTGGCGGCATCGACCTTGCCGGGGGCGGCCTTTTCCGGCGCCTTGCCGCCATCCTGCGCGGCGATCGGCATGGGCGACAGGCACAGGCACAGGGCCAGGGCGGACGAAGCAAAGCGGTTCAGCATATGGGGGACCCTCTCAGCGCGGAATCGTTGTTCCGTATACACTTGCGCTGATTGGCATGATCGCCCCATGCTTGGCAAGCAGTGCCGCGTCAGGCTGGCTGCAAGGGTCGCTGGCCGATCGATGTGAAGCGGCGCGGGCCGAGATCGAGCCGCAGCGGGCCGACGCGCGGGCCGGGCGGGTTGCTCTCCTCGCCGAGCACGAACGACTGGGTGACCGCATAGCGCGTGCCATCGGGTCCGTCATAGCCGATCCAGATATGCACCAGCGGCACGAACAGCATGCGGCCCTGCATCGCGATCGGCTCGATCTGGCCGAGCGGCAAGCGGATCTGGCCCTCGCAGCGCTGGGTGCTGCCGGGTTCGATATCGGCGATCTTCTGCAGGTGCGGCAGCACGCTGTCTCCGCGCATCGGGTCGATCGTTGGCGGCATGCCCTTGCGCGCCTGAACGATCGCGCCGTGCAGCGCGATGTTGCTTACGGGCATGTCGGACATGTTGGTGATGCCCAGATGATAGCGCGCGACCGCGTTCACCAGGGTCACGTCGATGCCGAGCGTCGTATAGTCGAGCAGCAGGCGCGGGACCACCGGCGCGGCAGTTTCCCCGCCCAGCTGATGTCGCTGCGGCACGCCCGGAGCAGCACCGAGCGAGGCCGACGCGCCACCGGCGGAATCGGCGAGCGCCGAATCGGGCAGGATCTCGTCCATGTCCTCCACTTCCGGCTCGGGCGGCGGAGCCATGACAGGCGCACGGGCAGGCGAGGGGGGCGGCGGCGGTGGCGTGGGGGCGGCAGTGCGCCAGCTTCCCGCCATCTGCGCAGCGTCGAATTTCAGGTCCGCTTGCGGCTGCAGCTGAGTTTGCGGCTGTGGCGCAGCGGGGCGTGGCGCGGGGGCAGGCGGCGCGGCCACCTTGGGCTGCTGGCGCAGCGGCGGGGTCGGCACTGTCTCGACCGGCTGCAGGTGCACTGGCGTGTCGGCAGCGACTGCGGGCTTTGGCTTGCGCGCGCGCAGGCCCATGAAAACCAGGCTCGCCAGCGCGACCAGGCCAGCGGCGGCCCACCACCAGATCGAGCCGGCATCTTCAACCTCGGCAGGGTCGGTCTCGGGCGTGGTTGCCGGATCGGGCTCGGAAAGGCCCGGCAGTTCGGGCACGGGCAGAGCGTCGGTTGCAGGGAGCTCGGCGGCGGGAGCCTGAGCGGGCGTCTCGGCCGAGCTGACCGGCGTATCGGGCGCGGGCGAGGGGGCTGGCGTCGCGGCAGGCGCCTGCACGCGGGGCTGCGCTTGCTGCTGCTGCTGCTGCGCCGCTGGGCGTGGGCTGGCGGGGCGTGGACGCGGCGTTTCCTGCGCGCGCGGGGTCTGTTGGCGCGGAGTCTGCTGGCGCGGAACCGGGGTCGGCGCGATCGTCGCCACTGGCGGACGCGGTGCGGGCTCGGCGGGTTCATCCGTCCGGCGCGGCGGGGTCGACTCGGCATCGACCGGACCTTGCACGTCAGATGGCGGCTGGGGGCTCGGCTGCGCCCCTGCCGGGAGCGAGAAGCTGCCAGGATTGTCCTGCGCCATGCCCGGCGCGCTGAGGCCGAGCAGGCCTGCTGCCAATAGCATCCCAATGATCTTGCGGCCGTCACCGTTCATGCCGACGAAATTCCCCGTATAGCTGATGCGGCCGGTGCGCATGCGACCGGTCCGACAAAAGGCTGACCATCCCCAGTTCGATCTTCCGCCACGCGACCTGAGCGCTTAATCGGCGCTGAATGCGGGGCGGGAGATGACATCAGCCGTGTGCCGCATTAGATGAGGCGCATGACTGATCAACCCCAAACACGCTTTCTGGGCAAAGACAGCCCGATGCCGACCTCTCCCGAAGAGGCTGTGCTCGACTATGTGCCCAATCCCCGCCCCGGCAGGCCGTATCTGGTGCGCTTCACCGCGCCCGAGTTCACCTCGCTCTGCCCTGTCACCGGCCAGCCCGATTTCGCGCATCTGGTCATCGACTATGCGCCCGACAAGGTGATGGTCGAATCCAAGTCGCTGAAACTGTTCCTGGGCAGCTTCCGCAACCACCAGGCGTTCCACGAGGATTGCACCGTCGGCATTGCCGAGCGGCTGTTCGAGGAGATGCAACCGCACTGGCTGCGCATCGGCGGCTATTGGTATCCGCGCGGCGGCATTCCGATCGACGTGTTCTGGCAATCAGGCGAACCGCCTGCGGGGCTGTGGCTGCCGCCGCAGGACGTTCCGGGCTATCGCGGGCGAGGTTAAAGACCGAGCGCGGCGAGGATCGCGGCCCAGCTCACCAGCTTGAAATTCTGCGTGCCGCCGCCATTATCGCCGTCCTGGGCGATGAACAGCCCCTGCTCGAAGCCGGGGCCGTAATCGCCGACCGCGAGCTCGATCCCGTCGGTTTCTGATGTGCCGTCGAGCGAGCCGCCGTTGATGCGGAAGCGGCCGACCAGCGTGCCTGTCGCGGTGTCGAACACAGCGTAGGCATTGTCACCCTGGCTCGAGGCGACGAGCAGGCTGCTCGCGCCCTCGCGGGTGGCGAGCGCGAGGCCCTCGACATCGGCGACCAGCTGCTTGTTGTCGGCGGCGGCGAACAGCACCGGCGCGGCCTGGGGGCGCGCGGGATCGATCTTCCAGATGCCGACATCCTCTTCGCCGACATAGAGCGCGCCGGTGGCGGGATCGACCACGCACCCCTCGATCTGGGTCTTGAGCTTCCAGGTTGCGCCCGGCTCGTGCTCGACCTTTCCATTTTTGTGCGTGATCCGGATCTCGCGGACGGTGCCGTCCTTGATCGCGGCATAGGCGGTCATCGCATCGGGCGCGCCGACCATCGCGATGCGCGGGGCAGGGGCAACGCACACGCCATAGCCTTCGCCCGCACCGCTCGGCACGCTCGCCAGCGGCGACAGCGAACCGGTCGCAGGATCGAGCAGGAACAGCGCGAGCTTGGAATTGACCGGATCGGTCCGATCGCTGGCGATGACGACGATGCCATGCTCGCCCGCGAACAGCGTCACGTTGTTATACCGCCCGGTGAGCGACGATCCGCGCACCTTGCCGTCCAAGCCATAGACATAGAGCCCGGCCTTCTTGTCGGTGCCGACGATCAGGCTGGCGGCGGGATTGGCCGGGTTGCGCCAGATTGCCGGATCGTCCGCCGCATCCGCATTGGCGGTGCCGACGGGGACGGTCTCGACGGTCGCGGGCACGTCGATGGCGGGCAGCGCATTGGCAATTCGCACCTCGAGCGGGATTTCCTTGGGCGCGCAGGCGCTGGCCAGCAAGGCGAATAGGCTCACCCCGAACAGGGTGGCGGAAGAACGAGCGGCCATGACAGGAAATCCTTTTTCGAAGTCAAATTGCGGTCGAGGGCCGCTGCCACGTCGATATGGCGCGTTGATGACAGTTTTGTGCAAGAAGTGACGCAAAACTGAAACCTGAATTTCATCCACCCGTCTTGGAGCGCTGTTAGCGGGCCCGGCAACGGCCGATGGTGTGCCGGTTGAGTCGGGGGCATTTCATGAAAATTGTTACGGGTTGTCGCTCGCGCGCCGTGTCGCGCGCACGTTGCGCTCTGCTGGGCAGCATTGCAGCGGTGGCGCTTTTTCCTTCGGTAGCACTGGCGCAGGACGCACAGGCGCAGCCGGAAGCCGAAAATACCGAGGGCGACATCATCGTGCGCGGCTCGCGCCCGATCGCCGAATCGGAAGCCGCCGCGCTGATCGTCCAGCGCAACTCGGATTCGCTGGTCAGCGTCGCGGCATCGGACGCCATCGGCCGTCTGCCCGATCAGAACATCGCCCAGGCCGCGGGCCGTCTGCCCGGCGTCGCGGTGCAGCGCGACCAGGGCCAGGCCCGCTACATCAGCCTGCGCGGAGCGCCGATCAACTGGACCACGCTCGCCATCGACGGCATCTCGATCGTCAGCCCCGAAGGCCGCGACACGCGCTATGACAGCCTTCCTTCGGCGCTCGCATCGCAGATCATCGTGCGCAAGGCGGTCACTCCGGACATGACTGGCGAGACCGTTGCCGGCCAGATCAACATCCGCACGCGCTCCGCCTTCGATTACAAGGGGCTCCATGCCCAGGCCAAGCTCGGCGGTGGCTATGTCGAACTCGGCAGCCGTCAGGAATATGAGGGGCAGCTGGTCCTCTCCGATCGTTGGAGCACCGGCATCGGCGAGATCGGCGTGCTGCTTTCTGGCAGCTATTATCAGCGCGACATGGTCACCGACAATTTCGAGAACGACTGGGAACCGGTGGCGCAGGACGTGCAGCCTGGCAATGCGAACCGCATCTGGGCGCGCGAGACCGAAAACAAGCTCTACCGGCTGACGCGCAAGAATTACAGCTATTCGGGCCGTCTCGACTGGGAGCCGGTGTCGGGCCAGCGCTTCTTCGTGCAGTCGATCTTCACGACCTTCACCGATGACGAAGCGCGCGACAACTATATCTTCGACCTCGACGACCGTCAGGGCGACCTGAACCGTCCGGCGACCTCGGCCTGCGCGATCGTCCCGAATGCCCAGCCGACCACCAGCGGCTATGCCGATGTCTGTATTGGCAACACGCCGCTGCTCGGAACCGTCTATGGGATCGACATCAATCAGCGCGCCACGCTCCGCGCGTTCGAACAGTCGATCTTCACCACCACCATCGGCGGCGATCAGGAATTCGACAATGGCTGGAACCTCTCCTGGCGCGCCAACTATACCCGCGCCAAGGACGACCGCAGCGTCGTCGGCGAAGCGCGCTATGACAGCCCGAGCACGCGCAACCTGCGCCCGACGGTGAGCTATGACCTGCGCGATCGTGACTTCGCGCGCATCCGCCTGTTCCGCACCATCACCACGACCAACCCGACGACTTTCCGCGCGGGCGATGCCGTGGTGGACATCGATCAGTTCCAGCGCCCGCTGACCTCGCTGGTCTCGAATGACTTTGTCGACATCACCAAGGCCTATACCGGCAAGTTCGATGTCACCAAGGAGCTCGACCTGTTCGGCGGCGAAGGTAAGCTGATGTTCGGCTTCCAGTTCGACCAGCGGACCAAGGAAGCCAATGAAATCCAGTATGCCGCGAATACGGCGCAGGCGACCGCGCTGGGCATCAGCACAACCTTTGCCGACCAGTCACTGAACATCCCGTTCAAGGGCGAGATCCCGCTAGGCTACAGCTTCCGCTATTTCGACCTGGAAAAGATGCGCGCCAACGTCCGCGTGCTGCGCCAGAACCGCCCGGCGACCTTCCTCGCCAACAATTTCTACAATGTCCGCGAGCAGGTCTATGCGGGCTATTTCGCGGGTCGGGTCGGCTATGACTGGGGCAGCGTGCTCGCCGGCGCGCGTGTCGAGCATATCAAGAACCGTGGCAGTGCGTTTGCTAATGGCAATCTCAACCTGCCGGTGACGGTCGAGAATGACATCACCCTGGTTTATCCCAGCCTGCACGTGAATTACGATATGGCAGAAGACAAGAAGCTGCGCGTGTCGTTCAATACGGGTGCCGCGCGTCCGGACTACGACCAGTTGCGTCCCAACTTCACCTTTAACGACCAGAACCTGACGATCTCGGGCGGCAACCCGTTTGCAAAGCCTGAAAAGGCCTATGGCGTCGATGCCTATTTCGAATGGTACATCCAGCCTCAGGGCTATATTTCGGTCGGTGTCTTCTACAAGCGCATCGAGGACGTCCTGTTCGATCAGACCCGTACCTTCAATTCGGACGCGCTGGACAGCGGTGGCGTGGATCGCTCGCAATATCTGTTCACGACGATCGGCAATGGCGGCAAGGGCCATATCTTCGGTGCCGAAATTGCGGTGCAGACCCAGCTCGAGCCATATACCGAGGATCTCGGTCTGCCCGACTGGATGGGTGGTTTCGGTCTCAGCACCAACTTTACCTTCAACGACAGCAGCGCCACCACGCCGGATGGCGACAAGGTGCCGCTGCCCGGCACCTCGGACATCGTCTATAATCTGGGCGTCTATTACGAGAAATACGGGCTTTCGGTCCGCGCCAACTACCAGAAGCGTACCGACTGGCTGGATGGCCTGGGTTCGGTCGCGGATGGCGGTGATTTCTACTGGACGACCGATGACGAGCTCGACGTTTCGGCGCGCTATGCAATCACGCCCAATGTCGAAGTCTATTTCGATGCCTCGAACCTGCTGAACCAGCCCGGACGGCGATTCGTGCGCGATCGGCAGTTTACCATCGAGTGGGAGCGCTTCGGTCGCCGCTATACCGGCGGTGTTCGCGTTACCTTCTGATTGCTCTGGAGCATTGCCGGAGGCTCGCTGCAGCCTCCGGCAATTGCCGCTTCCGTAAACCTGCACAAATCGCTACATTGCGGCCATGCCTGACTCCGCTGCCATCCGCCATGACCATCCCATCAGCGTCGACGCGTCCGAGATCGACTTCATGGGGCATGTCAACAATGCCCATTATCTCAAATGGGTGCAGGATGCCGTCATCGCACACTGGCAGAATATCGCGCCGCCCCAGGCGGTGGCCGAGCATCTGTGGGTCGCGCTCAAGCACGAGATTACCTATCGCAAGCCTGCCTTTCTTGACGATCAGGTGATCGCGTCGGTGATGCTCGAAAAGGTGCACGGCGCGCGCGCCTTCTACGAGACGATCATTCGCCGCGGCGAGGATGTGCTCGCCGAGGTCAAGTCAAGCTGGTGCTGCCTTGATGCCGAAACGCTGCGCCCTGCGCGGCTGGCCGAGGATATCAAGCGGCGCTTCTTCGGCAGCTGAGTTTCAGCCGATCAGCCCCAGGTTGATCAGGATCGTCAGGAACAGCAGCACGACGATGCCGGTGCAATTCAATAGCAGGAACAGGCGGAAGACCGCGCCGATCCGCGATGTGCCATAGGCGTGGCGCAATTGCCGATACATGTGGAACGGCGCGTAGAACAGCGCGGCGGTGATGACCAGGCCGGGCACAATGTTGAACTTCCACGACAGCGTCACGGCGATGAACATCAGCGACATGAACGCGATCGAATAGGTCGTGAACACCGCATGGTCGTAGAACCGATGCCCGCGCTTGCCGATAGTGGCGAGCCAGACGAACGGGATCGATAGCGGGATCAGCAGCCAGGCGAACTTGTAGCCGTTCGACTGGATCTTGTAGAGCAGCAGCTCCGGGTTCTTCTTGGCCTTGGCTGCAACCTTGTTGATCCAGGCGTCGAAGGCAGGAAAGCCGGTATCGACATCGGTATTGAATTCAAACGGCACAGAGTCGGGAGCGCCCTTGTCCGACAGAAAGTCGGGATAGCGCGGCTTGCCCGTGGTGGCATAAGACAGCGCGTTGATCTCTCCCTTGAGGTCCGAAACTTCGGCCTCGAGTTCCTTGCGAGCGGCACTGTCGGCGGGCAGCGCGGCGAGCTGCTTGACCTTGGGAGCGAGCTCGCCTTCCAGCTTGAGCATCTCCCGCTGCATGCCCTCGCGCCAGCCGGTGACCTTGACGCCTTCCTTTTGTGCTTCGGCCCCCGCTTTCCCGGAGAAATCGGGCGAGCCGACATAGGAGAAGATCGCGAACATCAGGAAGATGGCGAAGAGGAACAGCGCCATCGGGCTGATGAACTTGGCGCGCTCGCCATGGATATATCGGCGGGTCAGGTGCCCCGGTTGCCAGGCGAGCAGCGGCAGCGTGTTCCAGAACTTGCCGTCAAAATGCAGCACCCCGTGCAGGATGTCGTGCCAGAAGGCCGAGATCGAGCGATGCACATGCGCCGCCTGGCCGCACTGATGACAGTGCGGTCCAGCGAGGAGCGTCCCGCAATTGAGGCATTTGCCATGGCCTTCGGCATGCGCCTCGCCGGCCTCGGGTTCGGCGACGCGCGCCCACATTCCGCCCTCGGCAATAGCGCCTGCCATTTCGAATTCGCCGCTCATTGCCGTCGCTGCCCCGCCGCCCTGTGTCTCGGCTGCCAGTGTACTGGCCATGGCAAAACCGGCCAAGCAAATTGTCCCGATCAGGCGCCGGACTTTTGCCGTTGCGCGGGGCAATCGCGTGCGGCTAGGGCAGGGGAATGGCCCATTTCGATCCCAAGACCTATCGCAATGCGCTGGGGCAGTTTGCCACCGGCGTCACCATCGTCACCACCCGCGATGCCAATGGCGCGCCGGTCGGGGTGACCGCGAACAGCTTCAACTCGGTGTCGCTCGATCCGCCGCTGATCCTGTGGTCGCTGGCCCGCTCGGCTCGGTCGATGACAGCGTTCGAGCAGGCAGGCCAGTTCGCAGTGCACATCCTGGCGAGCGATCAGGACGATCTTTCCAACCGCTTCGCCTCCCGGATCGAGGACAAGTTTGCCGGGCTCGATATCGGGGAGGAGGGGCTGCCCAACATCCAGGGCTGTTCGGCAAGGCTGATCTGCAACACGCGGCATCTTTATGAAGGCGGCGATCATGTGATCATGGTCGGAGAGGTCGTCGATTACGAGAGCGAGGGCAAGCCGCCGTTGCTGTTCCACGGCGGCGGCTATGCCGACCGGGTCGCCCGCACCGCAAGCGACACGCCGCCGCCCGTGCTCTATGCGGTCGAGGGCCGGATCGCGACGATCACGCTCAACCGGCCCGAAACGCGCAATGCGCTGGCCGAAGAGGTGATCGCGGCGCTGGTCTCCGCGCTGGAGGCTGCCGACTCCGATCCCGGGATCGACTGCGTCGTGCTCACCGGCGAGGGGCCGGGCTTCTGTTCGGGCGGCAATATCAAGCAGATCAAGGCGCTGACATCCGAGCAGCATATGAGCCCGATGCAGCTCGAGCATTGGTACAAGACGCAGATTCAGCGCATCCCGATGACGATGGAGCGGCTTTCGGTCCCGGTTATTGCGGCGATTCGCGGGCATGCCATCGGTGCCGGTTGCGACCTTGCCTGCATGTGCGACATCCGTATCGCGGCGGAGGACGCGGTCTTTGCCGAAAGCTTCCTGCGGGTCGGCATCATCCCGGGCGATGGCGGTGCCTGGCTGCTGCCGCGGATCATCGGTCATGCCAAGGCGACGCAGATGATGCTCACCGGCGAATTCATCGATGCAGCCAAGGCCGAACGCTATGGCCTGGTGTCCGAAGTGGTGCCGGGCGACGCGCTGATCGGGCGTGCCATGGAGCTTGCGAACATGGTCGCGCAATTCCCGCCTGCCGCGATTCGCAAGACCAAGCGTTTGATCAAGGATGCGCGTGACGTGACGCTCTCCGAGCATCTCGATCAGGCGGCGATCTGGCAAGGGGTGCTGCAGCAGATGGACGATCATCGCGAGGCGATCGATGCCATTCTCGAAAAGCGCCCGCCGCGCTTCAAAGGCAAGTAACGAACCACGACGCTGAATATTGCGGCCTGTGCATCCGCGAATTGCCAGTTCCGGTGTTAACCTTTTCGAATCGCCAGTCACCTTTGACTGACGAGCGGCGGACTATATCTGCACGACGCTCCAGCGTTTCGTCGGTGCCGCTGGCAGCGTAGCCCGGTGGTACCAAAAATGGCCCCGATCTTGCGATCGGGGCCACCTGATCGAAGTCCTTGAAAAGGAACCTCTAAATCAGTTGCTCCAGCCGCCGCCCAGGAGCCAGTCCCAGAATCCGCGCACGGGCTGTTTGGTACGCTTTGCCATTTTTAGCACTCCATTTAGGGCGCGAAATACGAGACACGCCCAGAAACAAGGTTACCAGAATGTAAAATGGTCAACAAGCCATTTACCAATGACATTGCGCAGCGCGGCACGCGGCGATTCGCCACGGGCTAGAAAGCTTTGAATTTTCAAGGATTTGTTGGTCAGGCAGCCTTGGCTGTCGAGTGATCTGCCAGATAGTCGACCAATGCCTCATAGGGCATCGGGCGTCCGATCAGATAGCCTTGGGCCTTGTCGCACCCCATTTGACCAAGCAGCTGGAGCGTCTCATTGTCCTCGACGCCCTCGGCTACCACCTCTTCTCCGAGCGAATGAGCGAGTTCTATCGTCGAATTGACCATGATCCGGTCGGACCGGCTCGATACCAGCATGCGCGCGAAGCTGCGGTCGATCTTGAGCTCCGTCGCCGGACAACGCTTGAGATAGTCGAGCGTCGAAAAACCGGTGCCATAATCGTCGATCGACAATTGCAGCCCGATACTGCGCAGATCGCGCAGCTCCTGCATCGCTGCTTCGGCGCTGGACATGGCCGCGGTCTCGGTGATTTCCAGTATCAACCGCTCGGCGGGAAGGCCGTGGCGGCGCAGTGTCTGGACCACCATCGGCTTGAGATTCGCATGACCGATAAGCCGCGGTGAAAGGTTGACCGCCATGTCGAACTTGCGCCCGCCCTTGTTCAGGCTGGCTGCGACCTGCACCGCGCGGTTGAGCACGTGTTCGGTCAGCTTCTCGATCCGGTCATGGCGTTCGGCCGCGGTAATGAATTCCTCGGGATTGATCGGCCCCTTTTCGGGATGCGTCCAACGGACCAGTGCTTCCGCGCCGCAGATTTCGCCGGACAGCAGATCGAGTTTCGGCTGGAAGGCGACCCAGACCTCGCCATTGTCGATCGCCGCATCAAGTTCGCCCAGCATGGTGACGCGCCATTCGGTCGCTTCGAGCTTGGTCGGATCATAGACGCGCCAGTGTTCGCCCGCATTCTGCGCTTCCTGGCAGGCGAGTAGGGCGCTCGACATGCGGCTCTGGATCGAGCGGCCGGGATCGGCGTCGACCCCGAACGCAACACCCAGGTCGATCAGTCGGCCCGAAACATTGGCGGGGCTCCTGAAAATCGCACTCAGCCCGGCGAGCTGATCACCCACATTGTTGATCGATGTACCCGGCACCAGCCACATGAAGATGCCTTCGTCGCCGTGATACACCTTGCAACCGCCATTCCCGAGGGAGAGCCGCAGAATGATCTGCTCGACAAGCTCTTTCTCAGCGGCAACTGGCAGGGCTGTGGCCGCTTCAGCATAATTGTGGATTCGGGCAGCGATCAGTCCGTCCTGGGTCTCTGCCCCTTCTGCACGCAGGGCGTTGAGATTGGGGTGGCCGGAGACTTCGTTGAGCATGCCTCTCTCGTCGAAGCGCTGACGGTGCAGTTGCCAGGCAAGATGGCCCATTGAGCCGAGCATCAGGACGGTGGCCGGCATGATTGCTGTGTAATACCCGGCAGATTCGAGCAGAAACGGCAGTCCCAGTGCACAGGTCGGCAGGAGAACAAGCATGCCGAGAACGAGCGGCGTTCTGGACACCCGCATCATCATCGCAGTCACCGCGAGGGCAAGAAGAAAGGGTAGCCACCAGCCATATGTGCTCGGAGCGCCTGCCAAGAGCGTTTCGGCCGCCAGCGCGCTTACAAAAACGCTGGCCGACGGGCCGTGGCCGGGAACCGAATAACGATTGCCTGCGCCACTTGCGTTGGTGCCGATGATGATGTCGCGGCCGGCTACGCGCGACAGCACAGCATCGCCGCGAAGGATTTCGCTGGCGCTGACATACGGGATGGAGCCCATCGCGATCGAATAATCGATGGGAAATTCCTGCTCCGCGCCACCTCGAATGTCGGAAATCTCTGACGCGATCGACGGAACGATGAGATCGCCAACCTGGTTGGCATATCGGCCTGACCAGACGACGTTATAGCCGTTGATCCAGACATTGGAATTCACAAGACGCGAGAACCGCCTCGCGTCCGGCGGTGGTATCATCGGTACCCGTTTGCCCGTTGCGCCGTCCTCCGAAAAGGCTGCGGAGAGATAGACCTTGCCATCATGCTTCTTCAATGCCTCAACCAGGCGGCGGGCACCCGGGTCGTTTGCCAGGCCCTTGATCGTGAAATCGAAAAATATGCGATTCGCGCCGGCTGCGTTCAGGTTGTCGACCATGCGGGCGTAGCGATCAGCCTTCCAAGGCCAATCGCCGATCTCCTGCTGCGCCAGATCGTCGATGCCTACAACGACCACCTGGCCGCTCGCATTGTGTTCGCGCATCTTGTTCCGCGCGATCCGGAAAATGTCATCCAGCGGCTCACCGAATTCCGCGACCCCGAACAACAGGCCCGACACCAGCGTCCAGATGAGCAGGATGCGCATCGGGCTGGCCGGTCTCTTGCTGTTACGAGTGGTGACGGGCTTCATGTGGTTACTTCCTCGTAAACCGTCATATCCTGCAGGCGGTTAACCAAATGCAAATCTGCCTCGGATCGAAGGTTTCATCGGTCGTTTGCATCCGACTCTGGAAGCAGCCCCGGATGCGACGATCGCGAGGCCGAGCCAGAGCGCCAAGTTACAGAAAACAGGACGATTTTTTCGCGCCTCCCATGGCTTTCGAATCCGAACGGCCGACAGGCCTTGCTGGAGGCCCGTCCCAATTCGGGACAAGGCCGAGCCGACAGGCCTGCAGAGTGCCGATGATAGGATAGCAAGTGCTAAGCACGGTTTCGCGAAGCTGGTTGGCAAAGCTGGTTAACGCCAGCGCAACGCCATATCCTGCGCTTACCTCAGGTGCCGGGCTGACGGATCCACTGGCCGGAATTGCGATATTCGGGGCGTATCTGGCTGTTGTCGGGCA